>OGQJ01001378.1_pt1 | contig 22249 bp, 19 predicted proteins | sample 1553161 | NCBI WGS metagenome assembly OGQJ01 (sample SAMEA2579923, study PRJEB22360) | human gut metagenome | biome: human gut; feature: human-associated habitat; material: faeces | place: Denmark | collected 2008/2010 | reverse complement strand
AGCCAAGGTGGCAGATATTGACACCAACGAGACAGTGTATTTTGCCACAGAAGAATCTTTATCTAAGGAACGTCTTCTGGAACTGGACGCTATCGCCTCAGTGGTGATTGGCGGTACGCTTTTGAGCGGTGGCGTTGGAACGGTATTAGGGACGCTTTTTGGCGTGGCGATTCAGGGACTGATTCAGACTTACATAAACTTTGATGGCACGCTGAGCTCATGGTGGACGAAAATCGCCATCGGTATTTTGTTGTTTATTTTTATAGCATTACAGCGTGGATTAACGGTGCTGTGGGAGAATCGTCAGAGTTCGCCAGTGACAAGAGTCAACATTGCGCAGCGATAAAAACGCCTCTCCGTGTGGAGAGGCGCAGGAGATTACGCGTCCGGGAACTCACGGATAAAGCGTTCGACATCTTCAACCATATGGTCGTTGCCGACAAAGAACGAACGGCGCTGGTGCAGGGTTTCCGGGATAATATCCAGAATACGCTCTTTGCCATCGCTCGCTTTACCGCCCGCTTGTTCCGCCAGGAATGCCATCGGGTTGCACTCATAAAGCAAACGCAGTTTGCCGTCCGGGTGGCTGGCGGTGCTTGGGTAGAGATAAATACCGCCTTTCAGCAGGTTACGGTGGAAATCCGCAACCAGTGAACCGATATAACGCGAGGTATACGGGCGATTGGTGGATTTATCTTCTTCCTGGCAGAATTTAATGTACTTCTTCACCCCGTTCGGAAACTTAATGTAGTTTCCTTCGTTGATGGAGTAGGTTTTGCCTTTCTCCGGGAAGCGCATCCGTTCCTGGCACAGGCAGAAAACGCCGAGCGAAGGATCGTAAGTAAAGGCGTGAACACCGCATCCGGTAGTGTAAACCAGCATGGTAGAGGAGCCGTATACCACGTAACCTGCCGCAACCTGTTTGTTACCAGGCTGGAGGAAATCTTCTTCCGTTACCGGCGTGCCAACAGGCGTAACGCGGCGGTAGATGGAGAAAATGGTACCGACAGAGACGTTAACATCGATGTTGGACGAGCCATCCAGTGGGTCCATCAGCACCACGTATTTTGCATGTTCACAGCCTTCAAAGACAACAATCTCATCTTCTTCTTCAGAGGCAATGCCCGCAACGATATCGCGTGCTTTCAGTGCGGCTTTCAGTTTTTCATTAGCGAACAAGTCGAGTTTCTGTTGAACCTCGCCCTGCACGTTCTCAGCACCGCTGGCACCCAGGATATCAACCAGTCCTGCTTTGTTGATATCGCGATGGATAATCTTGGCGCCCAGTTTTATTGCCGACAGCAAAGCAGTGAGCTCACCGGTAGCATGAGAAAACTCGTGCTGCTTTTCGACAATAAATTCACCTAACGTTTTCATAAAACTTTCCCTGCAATGTTTATGGAGTAAAGCGACCGCAACAATCTTAACAAATAATCTCAATGTTGCGCTCAGGTGAATCGCGCCAGCAAATTGCGGATTATCCTGAAATGCGTTTCTCACTTGCCCGACATATGCGTAAAATGAGCGGCAGATTAAAAAAGGATAGTGACGTATGCGCATTCATATTTTAGGAATTTGTGGCACGTTTATGGGCGGTCTGGCGATGCTGGCGCGCCAGTTAGGCCATGAAGTAACGGGTTCGGACGCCAATGTGTATCCGCCGATGAGCACCTTACTTGAGAAGCAAGGCATTGAACTGATTCAGGGTTACGATGCCAGCCAGCTCGATCCGCAGCCGGATCTGGTGATTATTGGCAACGCCATGACCCGTGGAAATCCGTGTGTGGAAGCGGTACTGGAAAAAAACATCCCTTATATGTCAGGTCCACAGTGGCTGCACGATTTTGTGCTGCGCGACCGCTGGGTGCTGGCCGTTGCCGGTACACACGGCAAAACTACCACCGCGGGAATGGCGACCTGGATTCTGGAACAGTGCGGTTACAAACCGGGATTTGTGATCGGCGGTGTGCCGGGGAACTTTGAGGTTTCGGCTCGTCTGGGCGAAAGCGACTTCTTTGTTATCGAAGCGGATGAGTATGACTGCGCCTTCTTCGACAAACGCTCTAAATTTGTCCATTACTGCCCGCGTACGCTGATCCTCAACAACCTTGAGTTCGATCACGCCGATATCTTTGACGACCTGAAAGCGATCCAGAAACAGTTCCACCATCTGGTGCGTATCGTTCCGGGGCAGGGCCGTATTATCTGGCCGGAAAATGACATCAACCTGAAACAGACCATGGCGATGGGCTGCTGGAGCGAGCAGGAGCTGGTGGGTGAGCAGGGTCACTGGCAGGCGAAAAAGCTGACCACCGATGCTTCCGAATGGGAAGTTTTGCTGGATGGCGAAAAAGTGGGCGAAGTGAAATGGTCGCTGGTAGGCGAACATAATATGCACAATGGCCTGATGGCGATTGCAGCGGCTCGCCATGTTGGTGCGCCGGCAGATGCCGCTAACGCGCTGGGTTCGTTTATTAACGCTCGTCGCCGTCTGGAGTTGCGTGGTGAAGCGAATGGCGTCACGGTATATGACGATTTTGCCCATCACCCGACGGCGATTCTGGCAACGCTGGCGGCGCTGCGTGGCAAAGTTGGCGGTACGGCGCGCATTATTGCTGTGCTGGAACCGCGCTCGAATACCATGAAAATGGGGATCTGCAAAGACGATCTGGCACCTTCATTAGGTCGTGCCGATGAAGTCTTCCTGCTGCAACCGGCGCATATTCCGTGGCAGGTGGCAGAAGTGGCAGAAGCCTGCGTTCAGCCTGCACACTGGAGTGGCGATGTGGATACGCTGGCAGATATGGTGGTGAAAACCGCTCAGCCTGGCGACCATATTCTGGTGATGAGCAACGGCGGTTTTGGTGGGATCCATCAGAAACTGCTGGATGGGCTGGCGAAGAAGGCGGAAGCCGCGCAGTAATTCGGCCTTAGCCAGATATAGTGTGCGTAGGCCGGATAAGGCGTTCACGCCGCATCCGGCATTTGAGCATAGTGCCTGATGCGACGCTTGATGCGTCTTATCAGGCCTACAGGTGCACCGTATCCGGCAAACCATACTCACATCAACAACGAAAATTACCCTTCGTTCTCCGCTAACTCGCGCAGATACTGGAAAATCTGGCGTGCGGATTTCGGCGGCTTATTCCCTTCTTTCTCTTTCTTCGCGTTGCGGATCAGAGTACGCAGTTGCTGACGATCGGCATCGGGCCACAGATTTAATACCTCAGCGATGGCGTCATCACCTTGATCGATCAGACGATCGCGCAGGTTTTCCAGTTTATGGAACAGCACCACCTGCTGGTTGTGACGGTTTTTCAGCTTATCCAGCGCCTGACGAATAGGCTCTACGTCGCGCTGGCGCAGCATCTTACCAATGAGCTGCAACTGGCGGCGGCGACCTTCCATCTTAATACGCTGGGCGAGCTCAATAGCCGCGCGCAGATCCGCATCTAACGGGATCTTATCCAGCGCGTTTTTCCCCAGATCAACAATTTCCGCGCCAAGGCGTTTTAGCTCCTCGGCATCACGTTTAATTTCACTTTTACTGACCCAGATAATTTCATCGTCTTCGTCTTCGATGTCATCACCGGGAACGTCGTCGAGCCAGTCTTCGGGCTGCTTAGTCATCTCAGGCTCCTTAAAAAAAGAGGCTAATGTTACCAGTTAAGATGCGCACTGAAAAACGGTTCTCTGTTAGACTTCAGAGAAACTCTCTACATTATGGCACTTGCAATGAAAGTAATCTCTCAAGTTGAAGCGCAGCGCAAGATTCTGGAAGAAGCAGTTTCCACTGCGCTGGAGTTGGCCTCAGGCAAATCGGACGGTGCGGAAGTTGCCGTCAGCAAGACCACCGGCATTAGCGTAAGCACGCGTTATGGTGAAGTGGAGAATGTTGAATTCAATAGCGATGGCGCGCTGGGGATCACTGTTTATCACCAGAACCGCAAAGGTAGCGCATCATCCACCGATTTAAGCCCGCAGGCCATTGCCCGTACTGTACAGGCGGCGCTGGATATTGCCCGTTATACCTCGTCAGATCCCTGTGCCGGCGTGGCAGACAAAGAGCTGCTGGCCTTTGACGCACCAGATCTCGACTTGTTCCACCCTGCGGAAGTTTCCCCGGATGAAGCCATTGAACTGGCGGCCCGCGCAGAACAGGCGGCATTGCAGGCGGACAAACGCATCACCAATACCGAAGGTGGCAGCTTTAACAGCCACTACGGTGTCAAAGTTTTTGGCAACAGCCACGGCATGTTGCAGGGTTACTGCTCAACGCGTCATTCGCTCTCCAGCTGTGTAATTGCCGAAGAAAATGGCGATATGGAGCGTGATTACGCCTACACCATTGGTCGTGCGATGAGCGATCTGCAAACGCCAGAGTGGGTTGGGGCCGACTGTGCTCGCCGTACTTTATCGCGTCTGTCACCGCGTAAACTCTCCACCATGAAAGCGCCGGTCATTTTTGCCAATGAAGTGGCAACCGGGCTTTTTGGGCATCTGGTGGGGGCGATAGCGGGTGGATCGGTTTACCGTAAATCCACCTTCCTGCTGGATTCGCTGGGTAAACAAATTCTGCCGGACTGGCTGACCATTGAAGAGCATCCGCATCTGCTGAAAGGGCTGGCATCGACGCCATTTGACAGCGAAGGTGTGCGCACCGAGCGTCGCGATATTATTAAAGATGGCATCCTGACTCAGTGGCTGCTGACCAGCTACTCGGCGCGGAAACTGGGGCTGAAAAGCACCGGACATGCGGGCGGTATTCACAACTGGCGGATTGCCGGACAAGGGCTAAGCTTCGAACAAATGCTCAAAGAGATGGGCACCGGGCTGGTGGTGACGGAGCTTATGGGCCAGGGCGTGAGTGCCATTACCGGTGATTATTCCCGTGGTGCAGCGGGCTTCTGGGTAGAGAATGGCGAAATTCAGTATCCGGTGAGCGAAATCACCATCGCTGGTAATTTAAAAGATATGTGGCGCAATATTGTCACCGTCGGTAACGATATTGAAACACGCAGTAATATACAGTGTGGTTCTGTGCTGTTGCCGGAGATGAAAATCGCCGGACAGTAAAAAAACTGGCGCGACCTGCCGCGCTATAAACTAAAAAATTACACAAAATCATTCGCGCTGCATCGAGACGGAAAGTGAATGAGGGCCGGGGAGCGTACTCGCAGTACGTGACCCGGGCGAATGAGCGTAGTCGTCGATGAGGCAGTGTGAAGGATGAAGTGTAAATAAAAAAGGAAGTGAGCAATGCGTAAAAGCCTGTTAGCTATTCTTGCAGTCTCCTCGTTGGTATTCAGTTCGGCGTCGTTTGCCGCTGATCTTGAAGACAATATGGAAACCCTCAACGACAATTTAAAAGTGGTCGAAAAAGCCGATAACGCGACGCAAGTCAAAGACGCGTTAACGAAGATGCGCGCCGCAGCGCTGGATGCGCAAAAAGCAACGCCGCCGAAGCTCGAAGATAAATCACCGGACAGCCCGGAAATGAAAGATTTCCGCCACGGTTTCGACATTCTGGTCGGTCAGATTGACGACGCGCTGAAGCTGGCAAATGAAGGTAAAGTAAAAGAAGCGCAGGCTGCTGCAGAGCAACTGAAAACGACCCGCAATTCATATCACAAGAAGTATCGTTAATTCCTTATTGGGCGGTGAAACGTTACCGCCCAACGCTTTCTTACCCCTCGTAAAATCACCGCCAAATCTCTCTTCACTACGGCATATTTCTGCGTGTCGACGCCATTTTTGCGAGGCGTTTTCCAGAAATGAATGTAATGCTATAATGCATTACACTTTTCATAATTACCGGAGGCATAATGGCCACACTTAACGTCCGCCTGGATGACAAACTGAAAAATGAGGCTTATGCGGTGCTGGAAAAATTAAATATCACGCCTACTGAAGCCGTACGGCTGCTGTTTCAGTACGTTGCGGAAAATGGACGAATGCCGGTAAAAACGCTCACTGTCAGTGATAGTGAAGAAGCCTTGTTACGCACTGTCAGGGAACGACTGGCCAACCCACAAGAGGCCATTAAGGTCCGACTGGATGAGTGATTAACGCAAATGATGCACCACCTGATTGCTGCTGCCGCGCCAGATCAGGGAAGGGTCTTTTAAATCCTGCACAAATTTGCCGTCGACCAGCACGTTAATCAAATCAACAACCTGCATTTGCGCAGCGTTGAGTTCGTCGAGTTTATAGCCTGTCCACACCCAGATGTCTTTACCCGGACACTCGGCGCGGATGCGTTGTACCAGTTTCAGAATATCCGGCACGTTTTGCGGATGCAGCGGATCGCCGCCGGAGAGGGAAATACCCTGGCGTTTGATACGAGTGTCATTCAGATCGTTAATGATCTGGTCTTCCATTGCTTTGGTAAATGGCTGACCGGAATTTACCCGCCAGGTGCTTTTGTTATAGCAACCGGGGCATTCATGAACACACCCGGAGACAAACAGGGTGCAGCGAGTGCCGGGGCCGTTGACGATGTCGACAGGATAGTACTGATGATAATTCATTGTTTCGCCTGGCTTATCAGTCCGCGTATAGGATGCATCCGGTAATCAACGCCTGATGCGACGCTGTCGCGTCTTATCAGGCCTGGAGCAGTTGCCAAATGTAGGCCGGATAAGGCGTTTACGCCGCATCCGGCAATCAACGCGGGATGCGACGCTTTCACATCACATCCGGCATTTGCTTAGTGCAGATCAACCTATCTGCCCATTCCCCAAATGTTTAACGCGGCGCTTAACTTCTTCCTGCTTACCGGCGTTAAACGGACGTGCATCCGGGCTACCTAAATATCCGCACACGCGGCGAGTTACCGACACACGGGAGGCGTCATGGTTACCACATTTCGGGCAAGTGAAGCCTTTGCTGGTGCACTCGAACTCACCGGTAAAGCCACACTCGTAGCACTCATCAATCGGTGTATTGGTGCCGTAATACGGTACATGCTGGTAGCTGTAATCCCAGACATCTTCCAGCGCCTTCAGGTTGTGCTGAATGTTTGGATACTCGCCGTAGCAAATGAAACCACCGTTCGCCAGCGGCGGGTAAGGCGCTTCAAAGTCGATCTTGTCGTACGGGTTCACCTTCTTCTCCACATCGAGGTGGAAACTGTTGGTGTAGTAACCTTTATCGGTCACGCCCGGCACCACGCCAAACTCAGCAGTATCGAGACGGCAGAAGCGGTCGCACAGGTTTTCACTCGGCGTGCTGTAGAGACTGAAACCATAACCCGTTTCTTCTTTCCACTGATCCACTGCCTGACGCAGACGTTCAACAATGGCGATACCTTTCGCGCGAAGCTGCTCGTTGTCGTAAACATGCTCGCCGCCGAACAGCGCGTTAATGGTTTCGTGGATGCCGATGTAACCCAGCGAAATAGACGCACGACCGTTTTTGAAGATTTCAGAAACATCATCGTCAGCATTGAGACGCACGCCACAAGCACCTTCCATATAGAGGATCGGGGCCACGCGCGCTTTCACGCCTTCGAGACGAGCGATACGGGTCATCAGCGCCTTACGTGCCAGCACCAGACGTTCATCCAGCAGCTTCCAGAAGGTGGCTTCATCGCCTTTTGCTTCCAGAGCAATACGCGGCAGGTTCAGGCTGATCACGCCGAGGTTGTTACGACCATCGTGGATCTGCTCGCCGTTTTCATTTTCCCACACGCCGAGGAAGCTGCGGCAGCCCATCGGGGTTTTAAACGAACCGGTGACTTTCACTACCTGATCGTAGTTCAGGATATCCGGATACATGCGCTTGCTTGCGCACTCCAGCGCCAGCTGTTTGATGTCGTAGTTCGGATCGCCTTTTTTATGGTTCAGGCCATCGCGAATCGCAAACACCAGTTTCGGGAACACCGCAGTTTTACGGTTTTTACCGAGGCCTGCGATACGGTTACGCAGGATCGATTCCTGAATCAGGCGCGATTCCCAGCTGGTGCCCAGACCAAAACCAAAGGTTACAAACGGCGTCTGACCGTTGGCGGTGTGCAGGGTGTTTACTTCGTACTCCAGCGACTGGAAGGCATCGTAGCACTCTTTAATGGTACGAGAGTTAGCGTAGCCTTCGGCGTCCGGGATGTTCCACTCTTCTGCGGTCTTGCGATGTTTGTTGTAGCTGGCGGTGACAAACGGTGCCAGCACTTCAGCGATACGGTTAATGGTGGTGCCGCCATAAATATGGCTGGCAACCTGAGCAATAATCTGCGCAGTTACAGCGGTTGCCGTAGAGATCGACTTCGGCGGTTCAATCTCGGCGTTCCCCATCTTAAAGCCCTGGGTCAGCATGCCTTTCAGGTCGATCAACATGCAGTTGAACATCGGGAAGAACGGCGAGTAATCGAGATCGTGATAGTGAATATCGCCACGCTCATGTGCCTGCACCACGTCACGCGGCAGCAGGTGCTGACGTGCATAGTGTTTAGCCACGATCCCGGCCAGCAGGTCGCGCTGGGTTGGAATCACCTTGCTGTCTTTGTTGGCGTTTTCGTTGAGTAACGAGGCGTTGGTCTGCTCGACCAGACCACGGATCTCCTGGTTCAGGCGACCGCGTTTTTCACGTTCAATGTCGCGATCGTGACGGTACTCGATGTAAGCACGAGCCAGTTGTTTGTATGGACCTGACATCAGCTGGTTTTCAACAGCGGTCTGGATCTCATTGATATCCACCTGGTTGCGGCCCTGCATCTGCTCGCTGACAACCGCAGCAACAGTGGCGCAATAATCTGCATCATCGACTTCCGCTGCTTTAGCTGCACGCAGAATCGCTTCTTTGATGCGCTCTGATTTAAACGGCACTTTGCAGCCGTCTCGTTTCATCACATGCGGTGTCATGATCGCTCCATATTTTTAAGAACAGGTTATCCACAGAAATTGGGAAAGGCGTTTTCCGGTTTTTTCGTTTCGTTTTCCGGTGCTTTCCGCAATCGCCATCCGCTTATCCACAACGCCGCACCTTTTTCGTGGGGAGCTGTAGTAGCAATTATAGTCGATTAATACAACATATTGGGTTGGGATGCATTTTAAAGTCTATATATAGTGCTTTGCATCAAGGATGTTTGAACTTTTTTTGATGTAGCTCAAAGTAAAAAGCAGAGCGTACGGATGACGGGCGCTACAGCGTTATGTAAATTTTTTAATGAATTTGCTGGTTGAAAAATCAACAAAAACAACATGCTGACAGACAAAACCCCGGAATGACAGGCATTACCGGGGCTTAGCGAAGATTTACTTCTGTAACCACCAGACAGCCTCAAAAGGCCGTAAAGTCATGGCACAGGGTTGTGGTGAGGCTTCTTCGTAGTTATGCATCACAAGCTGCCAGTTGCCGCGCATTTGCCCTGGCTGCCAGGGTTGGATCTCACGGCTAAGGTTGGCAATGACCAGCAAGGTTTGCCCCTTCCATTCACGGCGATAGCACCACAATACAGGGCTGTTTGGCAGCAGATCCTGGTAATTGCCCCATGTCAGGATGGCTTCCTGCTTACGCAGTGCGATTAACTTTTGGTAGGTGTAAAACACCGAGGAATCATCGGCCAACGCGGCTTCTACGTTGATTTGTTGATAGTTATCGCCCAGGCCAATCCACGGTTCGCCAGCCGTAAACCCGGCATTATCGCCGTTGCTCCATTGCATGGGCGTGCGGCTGTTGTCACGGGATTTACTGGCGAGGATTGCCAATAACTCGTCGGCATCACGCCCATCGTTGCGCAGCTCGGCAAACATATTGAGGCTCTCTACGTCGCGATAGTCAGTAATGCGCGTGAAATGCGGGTTAGTCATGCCAATCTCTTCGCCCTGGTAGATATACGGCGTTCCCTGCATGCCATGCAGCACCATCGCCAGCATTTTTGCCGCAGGCACGCGGTATTCACCTTCATCACCAAAGCGAGAAACAATGCGCGGCTGATCGTGGTTACACCAGAACAAGGCATTCCATGCCACGTTGTGCATTCCTTGTTGCCAGTGGCGGAACAATGTTTTCAACGCCACAAAGTCAGGTTTAGCCAGCGTCCATTTTTCACCACCGGGATAATCGACCTTCAGGTGATGAAAATTAAATGTCATCGATAATTCACTGCCTGTCAGTGCCGCGTATCGCTGGCAATGCTCAAGGCTGGTGGAGGACATTTCACCTACGGTCATTAACCCGCGTGGCGTAAACACATCGCGGTTCATCTCGTGCAAAAACTCGTGTGCTCGTGGCCCGTCGGTGTAGAAGCGACGCCCGTCGCCGTCCAGGTCTTCAGGGAAACGCGGGTCTTTGGAGATCAGATTCACCACATCCAGGCGCAACCCGTCGACCCCACGATCGGCCCAGAACTCACAGACTTTTTTCAGCTCTGCGCGTACCGCTGGGTTCTCCCAGTTGAGATCCGCCTGTTCTGGTGCAAAGAGATGCAAATAGTACTGTTCGCTTTCCGCATGCCAGCGCCACGCACTACCGCCAAATTTTGAACGCCAGTTGTTCGGTGGCGTTTCTGGTTCGCCATCGCGCCAGATATAAAACTGGCGGTAAGGGCTTTCTTTGTTCAGCGCCTCGCGAAACCAGGCATGTTGGGTAGAGGTATGGTTAAACACCATATCGAGAATGATACGAATCCCGCGCGATTTTGCCTGCGTCACCAGTTCGTCAAAATCGTCCAGCGTGCCGTAGGTGGGATCAATCGCCGTATAGTTCGCTACGTCGTAACCGTTATCGACCTGGGGAGAGACATAAAAGGGGGTTAGCCAGATGGCATCAACGCCCAGTTTATGCAGATAGTCCAGGCGTTGGATAACGCCACGTAAATCGCCGGTACCGCTACCCGTGGTGTCCTGAAAACTCTTTGGATAAATCTGGTAGATAACGCCGTTTTGCCACCAGTGGGGAAGATTAGTCATTACGTTATTCCTGCAAATGCGAGGGGGCGCAATTGCGCCCCGAAGAAAATTAAACAATGTCCAGCGTGCCCAGGCGGTATTTCCGCTGATAGATAAACGAGGTGAGTACAATCGGGATGATGATGGCGATAGCCATTGCCAGCGCAAACACCTGCCAGTAGCTCGGTTGAATCGAGAGAATTCCCGGCAGGCCGCCTACGCCGATGCCATTCGCCATAACGCCGTTCAGGCCGCATAGCAATCCTGCCAGACCAGAACCAATCATCGCGCACAGCATCGGGAAGCGATATTTCAGGTTGATGCCGTACATTGCAGGCTCAGTGACCCCAAGCCAGGCGGAGATAGCGGCAGGCACGGAGATCTCGCGTTCATTGTGCTTGCGGCTGGAAATGATAATGCCTATTACGGCGGAGCCCTGAGCGATATTCGACAGCGCAATCAGCGGCCATACTGGTGTGCCCCCCATGCTTTGAATCATCTGCAAATCGATAGCAAGCGTGGTCTGGTGTACACCGGTGATCACCAGCGGCGCGTACAGGAAGCCAAACAATGCTGCGCCAATCGGAGCAAAGCTGCCGGTCAGCAGGTGACGTACCGCAAAGGCAACGCCATCGCCAATCATGCGACCAAATGGACCAATCAGCGCATGGGCGAGGAACACCGCGAGGATCAGCGAACAGACGGGCACCACCACCAGATAGAGGTAATCTGGCACGATGCGTTTAAGGCGAGTTTCAATAACGCCCAGTGCCAACCCGGCTAACAGTGCCGGGATCACCTGTGCCTGATAGCCCACTTTGGCGATGCTGAACATGCCAAAGTCCCACACTTCCGGCAGCTGCTGCCCGAGCAGATAAGCATTCATCAGCTGTGGAGAAACCAGCGTTACGCCAAGCACGATACCGAGGATCGGTGTACCGCCCATTTTTTTCACCGCTGACCAGCAAATCCCGACCGGCAGGTAGAAGAAGATCGCTTCACCGATCAACCACAGAAAATCGTAGATCGTTTGCAGGGAAGGGTACATTTGCGCCAGCGTTTGACCGTTGCTCATGGGCAAATCGCCGATCACATTGCGAAAACCGAGGATCAAACCGCCGCTAATCAACGCGGGCAGCAACGGGAAGAAGATCTCTGCGAAATGAGAGATCAACTGCTCATGCCATTTCATATTCTGCCGGGCGGCTTTTTTTACCTGCTCTTTATCAACCTGCGCCTGTCCGGTTGACGCTATTAGTGCTTGATAGTAATCACCCACGTTGGTGCCAATCACCACCTGAAATTGCCCGGCATTGGTGAAACAGCCTTTCACCATGGGGAGTTGCTCAATTTCTTTCGGTCTGGCATTGGCCGGTTGGTTGAGGACAAAGCGCAGGCGAGTAATACAGTGGCTCACCGTCGCAATATTGCCGCGCCCGCCGACCAGTTCAATCAACCGATCGATATCCGTTTGGTTTATTTTGCTCATCATAAAGCCCCATGGCAGATGACATTTTTGGTTGGCTGCAGAATATATTGCGCGGAAAAATTTAAAAACGGGAACGTTCCCGAAACGCAGCGAAGATCACAATTTATCGTTCAGGAAACGATCAGGACAGGTTGGCGGGGATGATGATTTGTTGCGGTTCGCTGCGTCCGGTTACCTGCGCGATCAACTGGCAAGCCGCCTGGCGTCCAGCTTCGGCGTAACCAGGATCTACGGTGACGATCTCCGGATGAAGGAATTTCATTAATGGCGTATTACCGACGCTCGCCAGTTGCAAGGTGTCGATGCGTTGCTCTTGCAGGTATTTACTTGCGCCAAGTGCCAGCGTGTCGGTTGCGCACAGTAAGGCGGTAGTTTCAGGCGTAATCACTTTTGCTACGTTCTCATAGCCTTGCTTCATAGCAAGGCCTGGCAGAGCGGCAACGGGATGCAGTTTATGCGCTTTGCAGAACGCCAGATAGGCTTCGTGACGTCGCTTACCGGTCGTCACGTCACTATGCGGCACGCCGAGATAACTGATATTACGATGTCCCTGGTCATACAGCCGTTGCATCAGGATCTTGATTGCCCCTTCGTCGTCATAACAGACCGAAGCAAAGCCTTTTGCGTCACGCGCCAGCAGAACCAGCGATGACTGCCAGTGGGCTAACATTTCTTCGGTTATGCCGGTAAAACCGAACAGCACTACGCCGTCGATATTACGCCGTTTCAGCACCCCCAAATGTTCGGCAACTAATTGTGGGGAAAACTGACTTTCCATCATGATTGGATCGTAACCTTGTTCATAGAACGCTGGCAGCATGGTTTGAACGGCGAGATTTTCTGACAACGAATCCAGGCGGGTAACAATGATGGCGACCACTTTATCGCTTTGCCCACGCATAGCGCGCGCAGAGCGGGAAGGGGAAAATCCATGCTGATTCATCACTGCTTCAACACGCTCGCGGGTGCGCTGGCTCACGCCGCTTTCGTTATTCAGCACCCGGGAAACTGTAGATTTCCCCACGCCGCTTAAGCGCGCGATGTCTTTGATGGTCAGCCGATTTTGCATCCTGTTGTCCTGTAACGTGTTGTTTAATTATTTGAGCCTAACTTTACCCGTGCATTCAGCAATGGGTAAAGTCTGGTTTATCGTTGGTTTAGTTGCCAGCAGGTATTATATCGCTATAGATGCTACGAATATTATTGGATTCTCCTTATTATTTGCGGCGCTTTTTTCACTTACCGGAGGTTATATGGAACCTGATCCCACGCCTCTCCCTCGACGGAGATTAAAACTTTTCCGGTAAGCCCGTTTTTTCACGGCGTTACCGGATGCGTAAGGCCGTGACGTTTTAACGTCCCTGCTCAGCTTTATTACCTTCAGGTAAGGCTTCGCCACGCCTGAAGACATTTCTGTACTGTTTCAGACAGTGCGGAGGGACTCCTTATGTTTAAAGAAATTTTTACCCGGCTCACTCGCCATTTACCTTCCCGTCTGGTTCATCGTGATCCATTGCCTGGCGTGCAGCAGACAGTGAATACGGTGGTCCCGCCGTCCTTAAGTGCGCATTGCCTGAAAATGGCGGTGATGCCCGAAGAAGAATTGTGGAAAACGTTCGACACCCATCCGGAAGGGTTAAATCAGGCGGAAGTGGAATCTGCCCGCGAACAACATGGTGAAAATAAATTACCCGCACAACAGCCGTCGCCGTGGTGGGTACATTTATGGGTCTGCTATCGCAACCCCTTTAATATTTTACTCACCATTCTCGGCGCTATTTCTTACGCCACGGAAGATTTATTTGCCGCGGGCGTTATCGCGCTAATGGTCGCTATTTCAACGTTGCTGAACTTTATTCAGGAAGCACGTTCCACTAAAGCGGCAGATGCCCTGAAAGCGATGGTCAGCAATACCGCGACGGTGCTGCGCGTAATTAACGACAAAGGCGAAAATGGCTGGCTGGAGATCCCGATCGACCAGCTGGTGCCCGGCGATATTATAAAACTGGCGGCGGGAGATATGATCCCGGCAGATTTACGTATCTTGCAGGCGCGGGATCTGTTCGTCGCTCAGGCGTCGTTAACCGGTGAGTCTCTGCCCGTGGAAAAAGCCGCTACCACTCGCCAGCCGGAGCACAGCAATCCGCTGGAGTGCGACACGCTGTGTTTTATGGGCACCACCGTGGTGAGCGGCACGGCACAAGCAATGGTGATTGCTACAGGTGCCAATACCTGGTTTGGTCAACTGGCGGGGCGTGTTAGTGAGCAGGAAAGCGAGCCGAATGCCTTTCAGCAAGGGATCAGCCGCGTCAGTATGCTGCTGATTCGCTTTATGCTGGTGATGGCACCGGTGGTGCTGTTAATCAATGGTTACACCAAAGGCGACTGGTGGGAAGCGGCGCTGTTTGCGCTTTCGGTCGCGGTAGGCCTAACGCCGGAAATGTTGCCGATGATTGTTACCTCGACGCTGGCGCGCGGCGCAGTAAAGCTGTCGAAACAGAAAGTGATCGTCAAACATCTGGATGCTATTCAGAACTTTGGCGCAATGGATATTCTGTGCACTGATAAAACCGGCACCCTGACACAGGATAAAATTGTGCTGGAGAATCATACCGATATTTCCGGTAAAACCAGCGAACGCGTGCTGCATAGCGCGTGGTTGAACAGTCATTATCAGACCGGACTTAAAAACCTGCTCGATACAGCGGTGCTCGAAGGTACGGATGAAGAGTCAGCTCGCTCGCTGGCCAGTCGTTGGCAAAAAATCGATGAGATTCCGTTTGATTTCGAGCGTCGCCGGATGTCGGTGGTAGTGGCAGAAAATACTGAGCACCATCAGCTGGTTTGCAAAGGTGCATTGCAGGAAATCCTCAATGTGTGTTCGCAGGTGCGTCACAATGGCGAGATTGTGCCGCTCGATGACATCATGCTGCGTAAGATTAAGCGGGTTACTGATACGCTGAATCGTCAGGGGCTGCGCGTGGTTGCGGTGGCGACGAAATACCTGCCAGCGCGTGAAGGAGATTACCAGCGGGCGGATGAATCCGACCTGATCCTCGAAGGATATATTGCTTTCCTTGATCCGCCAAAAGAGACAACCGCTCCGGCACTGAAGGCATTAAAAGCGAGTGGAATTACCGTAAAAATCCTTACTGGCGACAGTGAGTTAGTTGCAGCGAAAGTGTGCTATGAAGTGGGGCTGGACGCGGGAGAGGTGGTCATTGGTAGTGATATTGAAACGCTATCTGACGACGAACTGGCAAATCTTGCACAGCGCACCACGCTGTTTGCCCGCCTGACGCCGATGCATAAAGAACGCATTGTGACCTTACTGAAGCGCGAAGGGCATGTGGTTGGCTTTATGGGCGATGGTATTAATGATGCGCCCGCCTTACGCGCTGCGGATATCGGCATTTCTGTGGACGGCGCGGTAGATATTGCCCGTGAAGCGGCTGATATCATCCTGCTGGAAAAAAGCCTGATGGTGCTGGAAGAGGGGGTTATTGAGGGACGTCGCACTTTCGCCAACATGCTGAAATACATCAAAATGACGGCGAGCTCTAACTTCGGTAATGTGTTCAGCGTGCTGGTAGCGAGTGCTTTCTTGCCCTTCCTGCCGATGTTGCCGTTACACTTGCTTATTCAGAACCTGCTGTACGATGTGTCACAGGTGGCGATCCCGTTTGATAACGTCGACGACGAGCAAATTCAAAAGCCGCAGCGTTGGAATCCGGCGGATCTGGGGCGCTTTATGATCTTCTTCGGACCGATCAGCTCGATCTTCGATATTCTGACGTTTTGCCTGATGTGGTGGGTATTCCATGCCAACACGCCGGAAACGCAAACGCTGTTCCAGTCGGGATGGTTTGTGGTGGGCTTACTGTCGCAAACGCTGATTGTGCATATGATCCGCACCCCCCGTGTGCCGTTTATTCAGAGCTGTGCATCGTGGCCGTTAATGATCATGACCGTGATCGTGATGATTGTCGGGATCGCATTGCCGTTTTCACCGCTGGCCAGTTATCTGCAATTACAGGCGCTGCCGTTAAGCTATTTCCCGTGGCTGGTTGCGATTCTGGCAGGGTATATGACATTAACTCAGTTGGTGAAAGGGTTCTATAGCCGTCGTTACGGCTGGCAATAAAGAATAAACTGGGCACGATAGCCCCGATTCAGATTGCAGACAAAGTAAGCTTTGTTCATGCCGGATGCGGCGTAAATGCCTTATCCGGCCAACAAATTCAATAAATTGCAGGAATCACGTAGGCCTGATAAGCGTAGCGCATCAGGCGATTTTGCGTTTGTCATCAGACTTAATCCGGGCATGATAGCCCGGATTTCCATCAAGATTAGCGACGAACAGCGATCGCTTCGATCTCAATCTTCACGTCTTTCGGCAGACGGGCAACTTCAACGCAAGAACGTGCCGGGAAGGTGGCGTTGTGTTCGGTGAAGAAGGCTTCGTAAGTGGCGTTTACGGTTGCGAAGTCGTTCAGATCTTTTACAAACACGGTAGTTTTAACGATGTCGCCCACTTTCAGACCAGCGGCTTCGACGATCGCTTTTACGTTATCCAGCGACTGACGTGCCTGTGCAGCGACGTCTGCCGGTACTTCACCCGTTTTCGGATTTACCGGGATCTGACCGGAGGTGATGATCATATTGCCCAGATCAACGCCCTGTACGTAAGGGCCGATAGCTGCCGGTGCATTTTCCGTCGCGATAGTTTTGCTCATGATTTCTCCTTTATTACAGCGGTAAAAAGTCTGGCTCATTATAGGGAGCCAGACTTTTATTACCAACCGCAATTAATTGGCCAGCACCACATTATGGGAAAACTCTTTTTCACAGTATTTGCATTTGAGCGCGATATCATTGGCGCGTTTTCGCACGGCAAAGCTGGAAGAAACCGGTTCGGCATGGCTGATACAGTTGCTGTTCGGGCAGACCAGCACATTGTCGATGCGCTCCGGCAGACTTGGGCGCGATTTACCCACCACTTCATAGTTGTCGATACGGTTAACCGTGGCTTGCGGCGCATACAATGCCAGTTGATCTACTTGATCTTCACTCAAAAAGGTATTTTCGATTTTGATCAGATCTTTGCGGCCCATCTCGCCAGAAGGCAGGTTCAGACCAATGGTGATGCGCTGATCTGTTTCGGTCAGCTTGAACAGACTCAACAGCTTAAAACCGATCTGGGCGGGGATATGGTCAATTACCGTGCCGCGTTTAATAGCTTCAACCTGCAATTTATTATCGTGTGTCATCTCTATTTCCCCTTACAGTACCAGATCGCGATTCAGAACCAGTGCCAGTAACGCCTGGCGAGCGAAAATCCCGTTGCCTGCCTGCTGGAAGTACCAGGCGTGTGGCGTTTTATCAACATCCGTCGCAATCTCATCAACACGCGGCAGCGGATGCAGTACTTTCATATTGGCTTTGGCGTTGTGGAGATCGCTGGCGCGAAGAACAAACTGCGCTTTTACGTTGGCGTACTCGGACGGGTCCAGACGCTCTTTTTGCACGCGGGTCATGTACAGGATGTCAACTTCCGCCATCACTTCTTCAATAGAGCTGTGCAGACTCCATGCGATCCCTTTTTCATCGAGCATATCCAGAATGTATTGCGGCATTGCCAGCGCGTCCGGCGCGATGAAGTAAAAACGGTTGCCGTCGAACTTCGCTAACGCCTGAGTCAGGGAGTGAACGGTGCGGCCATATTTCAGGTCACCAACCATTGCGACGTGGAGATTGTCCAGACGCCCCTGGGTTTCCTGAATGGTGAATAAGTCCAGCAAGGTTTGCGTCGGATGTTGGTTGGAGCCATCACCGGCATTCAGTACCGGTACATTGCCGGAAAACTCGGTGGCCAGGCGCGCCGCACCTTCCTGCGGATGACGCATCACTATCGCATCGACGTAAGTGCTGATAACCGAAATGGTATCGGCCAGCGTTTCGCCCTTTTTACCCAGTGATGTATTGGCGCTGTCGGAGAAGCCCACCACGCTGGCACCCAGGCGGTGCATGGAAGTTTCGAAAGAGAGGCGGGTACGGGTAGAGGCTTCGAAGAAACAGCTGGCAATGACTTTGTGCTTCAACAGCTCTGGTTGCGGGTTTGCTTTCAGTTTCGCCGCTGTCGCCAGCACCAGATTAAGGTCATCGCGACTAAGGTCGTTTATGGAAATGATATGTTTCTGATATAGCGGATTAGCCATCTTTTATCTCCTGACGCCTGGGCAAAAAAAAGCCCCTCGATTGAGGGGCTGGGAATGGGTGAGCAACGGGAAGAAAAACGGCAGGCCAGCGTCTTTTTTCAGACGCGGTAAGACAAAATGTCGAACACACTGAACCATACATCCTCCCGGCAAATTGTCCGGCATTATACTCATCGTCAGAAGCGGTGCAAGCATTTGATGCAATATTTTGTCAGCGCAAACGGTTTATTTGAATTATAAGTCAAAATATATGCATTTTTATTTGATGTGATTCTGCAGGCGACTGTCGTTCGGTATCAATAATTGCAGACATTTCCTGCTTTTTTCTTTTTCACTTTCACGCAATCAGATATGCATTTTATTCCATTCATCCGACTTATAGGGCGGAGTGTGAAAACGAACGGCTAACACTATTGCTTACTGCTCAGGGATGCGCGCTATCACTTTAATTTCAAAATCAAAGCCTGCCAGCCATGTAACACCCACCGCCGTCCAGTTTGGATAAGGTGGGGCGCTAAATATTTCATTTTTCACCGTCATGATGTCTTCGAATTGTTTTTCTGGATCGGTATGAAAGCTCGTAATATCAATGATATTGTCAAAAGTGCATCCCGCAGCAGCCAGGGTCGCATGCAAATTATCAAATGCCAGTCTGACTTGTTGCTGAAAATCGGGTTCTGGTGTTCCGTCCTCTCGACTTCCTACTTGCCCGGAAACAAACAGCAAATCGCCGGAACGAATAGCCGCAGAATAACGATGTTCAGCATACAGTGAATGTCGGCCAGCAGGGAAAACAGCGGTTCTTTCTACCATTTGATTATCCTCAAGATTTACGACATGAACAGAAGATTTATATTTACCAGGAGCCGCTTTTAGCGGACGACGTGAGTAAACAAAACCCAGACATCATGGGAAATGGCTGGGCTTAATTGAGCGTAGTCGGTTATGCGCCAAACGCGCCATCAATGGTATGCATCGCGCCGGTAACAAAACTGGCTTCTGGCCCTGCTAACCATGCGACCATACCAGCGACCTCTTCCGGTTGCCCATGTCTTTTGATGGCCATAAAACCATGCAACATATCGCGCATTGGCCCGTTGGCGGGATTAGCGTCGGTATCAATTGGCCCTGGCTGGACGACGTTGATGGTGATCCCACGCGGTCCAAAATCACGGGCCAGCCCGCGCGCCATGCCTTGTAGGGCAGATTTACGGGCGGCATAAGCAGCCATGCCTGCAACAGGCATACGATCGCCATTCACGGAGCCGATGATTAAGATGCGCCCGCCTTCGGGCATCTGCCGGGCGGCTTCAACAGAGGCATGGTATGGAGCATGAATATTGATTTTGAAAAGGCGATCAATATCGTCGGCATTTAATTCCAGGGCATCGCCAAAGACGCCAATACCTGCATTTACCACCAGGATATCCAATGCGCCGCTCTTACGAACGACATCAATGACAGCGTCTCTGTCAGCACTATCTGTAAATACTGCTGTCGCTCCCGTCTCTTGTGCCAGGCGTTCAGCGGCATCTTTCGACCCCGCATAGGTGAATCGTACATTGGCCCCATCGGTGACGAAACGACGTACGATAGCGGCACCGATTCCACGACTGCCACCGAGGATGAGAACTGTCTTACCTGTAAAAGCGCCCATAAGGACTCCTTGATTTATTATGTAACATGCATTACAAAACTGTTTTAACTTTCTGTCAACAAGTTTTGTAATGGTCACTAAAAAACAATCTCGCGTTCCAGGTCGTCCCAGACGTTTCGCTCCTGAGCAGGCAGTCTCTGCGGCAAAAGTGCTTTTTCACCAAAAAGGTTTCGATGCTGTCAGTGTTGCTGAAGTTACTGATTATCTTGGTATTAACCCCCCGAGCCTCTACGCGGCTTTTGGCAGTAAGGCTGGGTTATTTAGCCGTGTACTCAATGAATATGTCGGTACGGAAGCAATTCCGCTTGTCGATATTCTTCGTGATGATCGTCCGGTAGGGGAGTGCCTGGCTGAGGTATTAAAAGAAGCGGCGCGCAGATATAGCCAAAACGGCGGCTGCGCTGGCTGTATGGTTCTTGAAGGCATTCATAGTCATGATCCACAAGCGCGTGATATTGCCGTTCAATATTATCACGCCGCAGAAACGGCCATTTATGACTATATCGCCAGGCGGCATCCACAAAGCGCACAATGTGTGACTGATTTTATGAGTACCGTGATGTCAGGGCTTTCTGCGAAGGCACGGGAGGGGCACTCCATCGAACAACTCTGTGCAACAGCTGCACTGGCGGGGGAAGCGATAAAAACTATTCTCAAGGAGTGATGCGGGCCTTGACCCGAAAGGCGGGAACGCGCCTGCCGATAAGTTGTGATAAGACAATAATTCACGCGTTAAGGCTAGCGGAATTGATCATCTTTTCGTATAACGATAGAAATGAAACGTTGTTTTAATTAAGGAGTGGAAAAGATGATCATCGGAAATATTCATAATCTTCAGCCGTGGCTACCCCAGGAGTTACGCCAGGCGATTGAGCATATCAAAGCACACGTTACGGCAGAAACGCCAAAGGGCAAGCACGATATCGAAGGCAATCGTCTGTTTTATCTTATCTCGGAAGATATGACCGAGCCGCACGAAGCTCGTCGTGCGGAGTACCATGCCCGCTATCTCGACATTCAGATTGTGTTAAAAGGTCAGGAAGGCATGACCTTCAGCACGCAACCTGCAGGCACCCCGGATACCGACTGGTTAGCTGATAAAGACATCGCATTTTTGCCGGAAGGCGTTGATGAGAAAACAGTTATCCTTAATGAAGGTGATTTTGTTGTGTTTTATCCGGGGGAAGTGCATAAACCGCTGTGCGCAGTGGGCGCGCCAGCCCGGGTTCGCAAAGCAGTAGTGAAGATGCTGATGGCGTGATGACTTTTCGCCGTAAATAACTCCAGGTTTACGGCGAGTTTGTGAAAAGAGCGTTTTTTGATATTTTTTTGTGAGTAAAATTTGTAATGCTTAGACGTTCTTATTAACTCAAGGAGTTCGTCATGAGCAAAATATCAGATTTGAATTATTCTCAACACATTACATTAGCCGACAATTTTAAACAAAAAAGTGAAGTTTTAAATACCTGGCGTGTTGGAATGAATAATTTTGCCCGTAATGCCGAGGGGCAGGATAACACAAGAAATATCCTTAATCCTAAGACATTTTTGGAGTTTTTGGTAAAAATATTTACCCTGGGTTATGTGGATTTTAGCAAACGCTCCAACGAAGCGGGAAGAAATATGATGGCTCATATTGAGTCCTCATCTTATATCAAAAATAATGATGGCAGTGAGATAATGAAGTTTGTTATGAATAATCCTGAAGGGGAACGAGCGGATTCACCCAAGGTGATTATAGAAATTTCACTTTCCACTATTACTACTATGGGGACTCGTCAAGGACATACAGCCATTATATTTCCACAACCTGATGGTTCGACTAACCGTTATGAAGGAAAGTCCTTTGAAAGAAAAGATGAGAGTTCATTACACCTGATTACTAACAAGGTTCTGGCGTGTTACCAACGCGAAGCTAACAAGGAAATAGCTCGTCTATTAAATAGGTAATGACTCCAACTTATTGATAGTGTTTTATGTTCAGATAATGCCCGATGAC
>OGQJ01001376.1_pt1 | contig 22259 bp, 8 predicted proteins | sample 1553161 | NCBI WGS metagenome assembly OGQJ01 (sample SAMEA2579923, study PRJEB22360) | human gut metagenome | biome: human gut; feature: human-associated habitat; material: faeces | place: Denmark | collected 2008/2010 | reverse complement strand
CGTGGACGACGTGGCGGCCTACATCCAGCAGCAGGGCGAGGGCGGGCGCGTCGTGGATGCCGTCGCCGACCATCGCCACCGTATAGCCTTGCGATTGGAGTTTTGCGATTTCGTCGGCCTTGCGTTCCGGCCGCACGCCGGCGATCACATGACGTTCGTCGATACCGACCTGGCTTGCGATGGCGCGTGCGGTGGTCGGATTGTCTCCCGTGAGCATGACGGCTTCGACGCCACGTTTGCGGAGCAGTTCGATGGCTTGGCGCGAGTCGGCTTTCGGCACGTCGGCGACGGCGACGATGCCGGCGAGATGGCCGTCGATGGCCGCTAGGATCGGCGTTTTGCCTTGCTGCGACAGGAGTTCCATGTCGGCGATGATGGCGTCGAGGTTCGTATCGTGGATGGTCTCGGAGGCAATTTCGGAGGTATCGGACGTAACGTCGGGCATGTTGACGTCAAGGTCGTCGATCAGGTCGGTGTTGCCGACGGCGACGGTGTGCGGCAGACCGCGGAAGGTGACACGCGCGGTGACGCCACGGCCGGCAATCGCCTGAAAATCGGTGGTTTGCGCGAGTTCCGCAACGTCCGCGACGTCGGCTTTTTCCGCAGCTGCGGCAACGATCGCAGCAGCGAGCGGGTGTTCGGAATCGCGTTCGGCGGCGGCGACAATCGTCAGCAAATCATCGGGACGCCGATGCCACACGCCCAACGGCAGCACATCGGTAAGGGTGGGTTTGCCGGCGGTGATCGTGCCGGTCTTATCCAATACGACGGCGTTGACTTTACCGCACGTTTCCAACGCTTCGGCGGAACGGACCAGCACTCCCATACGGGCCGCGCGACCGGTCGAGACCGTCACCGACAGGGGCGTCGCCAGACCGAGCGCGCACGGGCAGGCGACCAGCAGCACCGACACCGCGGCGACCAGCGCGTGCGTGACGCGCGGGTCGGGGCCGAACGCGAACCACAGCGCGCACGACCATACGGCGATGAGTACCACGGTCGGCACGAAAACGCCGGAGATACGGTCCGCCAATCGTTGCACGGGGGCTTTCGAGCTTTGTGCGGCGGCCACCATGCCGATGATCTGCGCGAGCACTGCGCGCTCGCCGCTTTTGTGGGCGCGTTCCCGCGGCGAGCCACCACCGTTGATGGTGGCACCCGTCACTTCGCTGCCCTCGGTTTTGGCGACCGGCATGGCTTCGCCGGTGATCATCGACTCATCCACGGTGGAGCTGCCGGATATGACGATGCCGTCGACCGGCAGCTGCTCGCCGGGACGGATGGCGATGATGTCGCCGACGCGCACGTCATCGATGGCGATGCTGGTTTCCTTGCCGTCTCGCACCACGCGGGCGGTTTTCGGTTGCAGACCCGCCAATGCGCGCATGGCTTCACCGGTGCCTTTGCGGGCGCGCGCTTCGAGCAGCTGGCCGACAAGCATAAGCGTGACGACCACACCGACCGCTTCGAAATATGGTTCGCGCGCATTGTCGGGCAGGATGCCCGGCGCGAAGGTGACCACGCAGGAGTAGGCGAATGCGGTCAGCGCACCAAGGCTGACGAGCGCGTTCATCTCCGGCGAGCGGTGGGCGATCGCGGCGAAACCGCTGCGGAAAATCGGCAATGCCGCATAGCCGACGATTGGCAGCATCAGCAGGAACTGCAGCCAGTTCGGCATCGGATACAGCATGAGCATGGTGGAGCCGAATACCGGAATCGTGCAGACGGCCGCCACGATAAGACGGGTGATGAGGGCGCGAATTTCCGATTCCAATCCGCGCGATTTGCCCGAATCACCCGAACCGGACGTTTGGACGGCGCCTTTTTGCGCGCATTGCACGCCTGTTTCCGCGGAACCGGATGCGTGGGCACCGTCAGCAGTCGCGCGAATGTCCGAATTGCCGGAATCGGACATACTGGCGCCGACGGAACCAACCGCGGAACCGGCGGCGGCACCGACACTTGCATGCTTTCCCGGCAGTATGCGCAACGTGCCGTGCAGCATGTTCATACCGCATGCGAAGGGATACTCGCCCGGCTGGTCGGGATGAAGCGTCAGCGTGGTCGTGCGGAAGGCGGGCAACGCAAGATCGACCCCGAAATCGGAGAACACGACATGCGACGAGCATTCGCCGTCTTCCTTGCGATCGAAGATCAGCCGTAGCGGCACGCCGGCTTCGGCTTCGATGACGGCCGGGCTGTACCCGCCTTTGACTTCGACGACCGCTTCCTGCACGCCGTCGCGCAACGGCGCACGATACGCTTTGCGCGGTGCGAAGAAGAACCACAGCACGCCCGCAGTAACGAGCAGCGCCATAATAAGCGCGATTGCGATGTGCATATTCCAGCCGCCTTCCGTCCGTAATTGGCTTTCGATTTCGGCAAACACCATCACAATATACCCCTATAGGGTATATTGGCAAGAAGGACGAGCAAACTTCAGCCGTAGATATAATTTTCAGCGCAGCGAGGAGGACGATATGAACGCCACACAGCATGGGTACGCAAGCGACCAGAAGAGGATCATCGCACGATTGAATCGCATCGAAGGGCAGGTGCGCGGCATTCGGCAGATGACGGAAAACGGCGAATACTGCATCGACATTCTGACGCAGATTTCCGCAGCGGACAGCGCGCTGAAGTCGGTGGCGCTACTGCTGCTCGACGACCATCTGCACCATTGCGTCGCCAAAGCCGCGGCGGAGGGCGGTACCGTCGCCGACGAAAAGCTGGCGGAAGTCAGCGCCGCCATCGCACGCCTTGCCAAATAATCGGAACAGATCCGCCATAAAAAAACTGCCGACGGGAGACACATGCACCCGTCGGCAGTTTGAAAAAAGAATTACGGTTACAGGTCGAGGAAGTGGTCGAGGCCGACGGTCAGGCCCGGGTAGGTTCCGGTGGAGACCTTGCGCACGGCCAGCAGCACGCCCGGCATGAAGGAGATGCGGTCGAAGCTGTCGGCGCGGATGGTCAGCTGTTCGCCGGAGTTGCCGAACAGCACCTCCTCGTGGGCGTTGAGGCCGCGAAGACGCACGGCGTGCACGTGGATGCCGTCCACCACCTGGCCTCGGGAACCGCCGTCGGTTTCGGTGGCGTCCGGAACCGGACCCAAGCCGGCCGCCTTGCGCGCTTCGGCGATGCCCTGCGCAGTGTGGAAAGCGGTGCCGGACGGAGCGTCCACCTTGGTCGGGTGGTGCAGTTCGATGACTTCGGCGGATTCGAAGTACGGTGCCGCGACCTTTGCGAAATGGTCGGCGAGCACCGCGGAAATGGCGAAGTTCGGCGCGATGAACACGCTCTGGCCCTCACGCGGAGCTGCTGCGAGCGCGGCACGCACCTGGTCGAGTTTCTCTTCGGTCCAGCCGGTGGTGCCGACCACCACGTCGACGCCCTGCTTGACGAGGGCGAGCACATTGCCCAGCGACACGCTCGGCACGGTGAATTCCACCACGACGTCGGTGTTTTCGGGGGTGATTGCGGTCAGGTCGTCGCCTGCGTCGAGCGCGAGCGCGAGTTCAGTGTCGGCGGCGGCATTGACGGCGTCGACCACGTGCGAGCCCATACGGCCTTTGGCGCCGACTACGGAAACCTTGATCATTGCAGCTCCTTGATGTTTTCGCGGGCGCGCGCATGCCGTGCGCGCTTGCCGCGCGCATAATCGCATGCGTTTTCACACATGTTTTTGAATCACGCGCCCACGTCCATAACGTGTTCCACTTACGAATCTAAAGAGACGCTTCGACGCGCCAGCAGCCAGCCAATCAGCGCGAACGGAATCGAACAGCCCACGAACACGGCGGGCAGGCTCAATCCCACGCTTGGATTGAAATGGTCGAGCACGATGCCGGTGATCATGGAGCCGAACGACGCGCCCATCGTGCCGGCGGTGCTCACCCAGGACAGGCCTTCGGTGAGCGATTCCTCGGGCACGGTCTCCTTGACGAGGAGGTTGCCGGAGGCGAATACCGGCGAAATGGTCAGGCCGGTGAGGATCTCCACCAGTCCCATCACGATCAGGTTGCCCTGGCACAGGTGGATCACCACGAAGCCGACGGTCATCAAGGCGAGGAACATGATCATGTGACGCCAGCGGGAGCCTTTGAGCTCGCGCGAGCCGAAGACCAGCGCGCCCATGCAGGAGCCGACGGCCAGCATGGCCAGCTGCACGCCGAGCACGGAGTCGAGGTGCAGCGATTTCATGACGGCGGTCATGGACGTGTCGAACGCGGTGAACGCCATGTTGAACACGATGAACACGGCGAGGAGCGGCAGCACACCCGCATAGGTGAGCACGTTGCGTTTCCTGCGGTCGCGATCGCCCGTCTTGAGCCGATCCAAATCGAAACGGTCCGCGGAAACCGCGGCACCAGCGGCACCGCCGGCCGCCAATCGCACGTCAGCATCGTCCGTATCGGCCGCGACGACCGTGATTTCGCGCAATACCGGCGGTTGAGTGTCACGCAATGCGAAGAACACGGCACCGCCGAACGCGCAGGCGAGGGTCGGCACGAACAGCTGTGATACGGGATGCACGGACGCGGCCAGGAAAGCCGCCAGAATCGGCCCGAAGATGAACACGATCTCGTCGATGGCGGATTCGAGCGCATACGCGGTGTTGAGCAGGTCCTCCTTGTCGGCGCGGTCGAGCACGTACGCCCAACGGGTGCGCACAAGCGCGCCGAACGAGAACTGCGTCATGCCCATGACCACGGCAAGCACGAACAGCAGCGGAATCGGCACGCGCATCAGCGCGGCGAACGCGAAGCCCAGCATGACGATGATCTGCACCGTCAGGATCACCGGACCGACCTTGCGCTGGCCGAACCGGTCGAACAGGCGCGCGTACAGCGGCGTGACCGCGGCGGTGGCGAGCACGTACGCGGCGCTCATCACGCCGGCGATCGTCCAATTGTCGTACATGTGGTTGAGCGCGAGCACGATACCGAGACCCATCATGGACATCGGCAGTCGCGCGATGGCTCCGGACACGCAGAACGCCTTCGTGCCGGGAATGCGGAAAAGCTGCGCGTATGGCGATTGCGTTTTCTGCGATTCGTGCGGTTCGTGCGATTGCGATTGCGGTTTCGCGCTCGTCACGCCGTCACCTTTCCCCGGTAGATGAACATGTCGTCGAACAGTGGCGGCACTTGGACGATCGGGGCCCCTGCCCGGGGGGCCCCCCCGCCGAGCCGGGCGACCGTCTCGCTTGCCGTGCGGTGCGCGATGCAGTCCAACCCCTTGTGGTCGTAGAAGCTCACGTCGCAGTCGGAATCGGTGTGCAGGTAGAACGCGGGCACGTCCCATGCGGCGAAATGCTCCTGCATGCGTCTCCAAAGCTGCCCGCCCACACCGTGGCCGCGCACGTCGGGGTTGACGATGAACAGTTCCAGCTCGCCCATGGTGGTTTCGTTGGCGCGCCCTTCGCGTTCCAGATCGAGTTCCACCGAGAAGCCGGATTTCAGCGCCGCCATATGCTTGGCGGCCTCCGGATCGGCGTCGATGCGGCGTTCCAAGGCCTTCATTTCCTCGCCGACTTCGATTTCGTCGAGCTGCGGCGCCTCGCCGGCGACGCGGATGAACGTGACGCCCGCGAGTGTGCCGTCGGCGGCGAACGCGCCGTTAGCGAACGTGGTCGGCAGCAGGTAGTGCAGCACGAAATATCGGGAGATCAGCCGCGACATGTCCGCGCCGACCTTGTCCACATCCTGCGGCCAGGTACGGTCGAACAGGTCGACCACCGCGTCCAGATCGCCCCAGACGATGGGACGGAAGACGATTGCCGATGCGTTGTTTGTTCCGGCACCCATGCCGGCGTTCGGGATTGCGGTTGCGCTGTTCGCAGCCATATCAAACACTCCTTAACTGTCGTTGCGTCCGTCATGTGCGCCCGCCCACACATGCTGCACGAGGGTAGCGGCGTTCCTCCACAACGCTGCCTGCATAGCGGTTTCTCCCGCAGGCAGGCCGGAAAGCGCCGCTCCCCCGCTTTCTTCGGTCAAGGAGCCATTGCGCACCGGCACTAGTCGTTGTCGGATTGCTGCGGAATTCCGTAGCTCAACTCGGCAAGGATCTCTTCTTCTGTTTTGTCGAGGGCGTCAAGCTCCCGATCGGCCTCGTGAGGCTCACTCACATAGTAGAGACAGGCGTCGATTGCATCCAACGGCACCCCTTCCATCGCCGCGAGCAGCAGGCGGTACAGGTCGAGCTGTGCGAGCTTCTCCTTGATTTCGTCCGGTTTGCGTGGTTTTACGCCGGTTTTCCAATCGACCACGGTGTAGCGTTTCGTCTCGTCCGTTTCGTCGAGACCGCCGAAGAACACCGCGTCGAGTTTGCCGTTGACGATGGTGCCGAGCTGGGACATGTCGACGACGAGCTGGCGTTCCGCCCATGCTGGACGTCGTTTTGCCCACGGCGAAGCGACGAGACGACGCTGCCAAGCGGCCAGTTTCCGTTCGTCTCGCAATCGGGCGTCCTGCGATGGTGCGTCCTGCGACTGCACGCCGCCGTTGTCCGCGTCGACTTGCGTATCACCTATCAATGCGATCAGTTCCGCACGCGACTGCGCGGCCATACCGGCAGCACCTTCCGTACCGCCGATGCCGTCGACGTCCGCATCGGCCATGATGAACCGTTCCGCCCATGCGTGGAACCGCGTGCCGAGTTGGGCGGCCGGCGAGGCGACCTTCGGAATCGGACGGACCAGACCACGCCAGTAGGCGCGGGAGTCACGCTCGCCCATGGAGCCGGCGCGCGCTTGCAGCGAGGTGACGTTTTGGCGGCCGGCAGCAAGGATACGTTCGCCTTTGGCACGCACGGCCTCGTCGAAGGCGTCCTGCGATTCGCCTGCGTCAGCCACGTCCGGTTCCGGCATGAGATGTTCGTCGGCGACGAGCAGTTTGGCGAGACGCAGCAGTGAGTTTCCGGTTTCCGGCGATGGCGTGGCGGATTCATCGGCAACGTCGCCCTGCGTTCCCGTGGATTCAGCGATATTCGGTTCGTCGGATTCGACGGCACGTACCTGTTCGGCCGCGGCACGCAGCTTGTCGGCGACATCGGCGCTCAGATCGCACGGCCAAGGCAAAGTATGGTCGTCCGAGACCGGTTCGAGCGGCGTGTTCCACGCATCGCCCACCACGGCATTCTCGAAATCGCGGGCGTGTTCGCCTACGAAATAGCCGTCGGGCAGGTCAAGTCCCAGCGTGTGCGGGGAGCCGTCCACATCGTCGGACAGGTTGTCCGGTTCGCGTACCGCGGTGACGATTCCGTTCATCGAATCGCGCGTCTCCAGCCAGAAATTCGACGGCGCGGCGCTTTTCTTTCCCTCCGCCAGGCGGGAGTCGCGGCTCGTCTCGTTGCATCCGCTGTATACGAGCAGCGCCTCGTAGCGGGCGCGCGTCAACGCCACGTAGGCGAGACGGCGTTCGTCGGCGTGCAGTCGGCGGCCGTATTCCTCCTGTTGCGTCAGGTACAGGCTTGCCGGATCCATTCCTTCCATATCGTCGACGGCCATGGTTCGCAAGGTGCCGAACACCTCGTCGTCGATCACTTCCGCATCGTCCAATCCGTCGAGCGATTCCACGGGATTGCCCCCGATGGGCGCGTCGTGCGGGAATCGTGGCAGGATATCCGCGTCGGCGCGCACCGGAACCGGCACCACGGACGGGTCTTCCAGCCAAGTGTGGGCTTTTTCGAAGTATTCCGGCGGCTCCCATACGCCGTCGCGCCGACCGCCCGGATGGTCTTCGTCCGTTTTGACGCTCAGGTGGTCGCCTTGACTGGACGGGAAGGTGCCGTCGCGCATGCCGACCACGGCCACGGCGTCCCATTCCAGGCCTTTCGACTGGTGCACGGTCATGAGCACCACATCGACGGGGGTATCTGGTGCGGTGGCGTTGTCATCGGACGCGTCACGCAGCGAATCCACCCACGAGATGAACGCGCGCAGGCTTGGCGTGCCCTGCGCGGCGATTTCCTGCAAGTAGGTGTCCACCAGAGACAGCATCGCGTCGAGTGACGAAGCGGCATGCGATGCGGCACGATTGCCGGCATCCGGATGCCGCATCCGTTCGGCGAGCAGCAGGTCGATGTCCAGTCCGAGCGCGGTGATGGCCGTGCGTACCACTTCCGGCAACGGATGGCCGGCCGTGCGCTGCACCTGTTGGATGACGCGACCGGCGTGGATGACGCTCGCGGCTCCCGCACGGCTCAATACGCCGTCGACGAGGTGCCGCAGATCGCCGCGCAGCAGCACGTCGATCAGGAAGACGGCGTTGGGCACTTGGTCGCGGTAGACGCGCACGGTGGCGCGGATGTCGGCGTCGGACGGATTCGCATCCGCCTCCACGATGCCGGCCGACACGAGCGCGCGGTAGCGTTGCGCGGTGTTGAGCCGTTCGGCAATGCCGGCGAGCGCCTGCAGATCGTCGGCGGACAGGCCGAATCGTGGTGTGGCGAGCAGCCGCATGAGCGCGGCGCTGTCGGTGTGGTCGCATACGACGTGCAGCAGGGCGAGGATGTCTTTGATTTCGGGACGTTCCAGGAGTGCGGCCTGGCCGACGACGAGTGTGGTGAGGCCGGCTTGTTCCAGTGCGTCCTCGTAGGCTGGCATCTGCGTTTTGGAGCGGAACAGGAGCGCCACGTGCGGACGGTTGTCTTTGGCTCCGTCGGCGAGCTCGTTTTCGGTTGGCGTGTGCAGTGCGATCGCTTGTTTGGCGAAGCGTACGATGGCGTCGATTTCCTGGCCGAATGTGGCGTAGCCGAGCACGCCGAGCGTACCTTCGGGGGCGTTGTCGATGTTGGCGAGCGGGGGCACGTCCACTTCGCGCATAAGCGAGCTGCCGCGACGTCTGGCGGGCAGGCGCAATGGTTTCGTCAGATTGTTGGCCGCTTCGAGCACCATGCGCGAGTTACGTCGGGTGACGGTCAGCGTGTAGGGCTTGTCGGTGGCGTCGTGGCCGAAGTCGTGTTGCAGCATGCGGAATGCGCCTGGGCTGGCTCCTCGCCATGCGTAGATCGATTGGAAGGGGTCGCCGACGGCGTTCACCGCGCTGCGATGGGTGGAATCGGCGTGGAACAGTGCGGTCAGGAGGGCCGCCTGCGTGGTGGAGGTGTCTTGGTATTCGTCGAGCAGCACGTGCGTGTAGCGTTTGCGGTAGGTGGCTCCGATGGAGGGGAATCGGGTGACGAGTTGGAATGCGGCGATGGTGAAGTCGCTGAATTCGGCCATGTTGAGGGCGCGTTTTTCGGCGTGGTAGTCGGCCACGAGGTCGAGTAGCAGGTCGCGTTTGCGGGCCGTGCCGGCCAATTGCGCGGTCTTGTAGACGCAGAGTTGGTGGCATTGGGCGCGGTATTCGCGCATGCGGGTTTCGAAGGCGGTGTCGGATTCCTTTTTCTTCTGTTTCGGAGCCTTGCCCACTTTCGGCTCGCCATCGGGAACGTCCTCGTCTTCAAGCGCTTTGGCCACTTGCGCCACGAACGCCTTATCCCATGCGCGCACGCGTTCCACGGCTTCGTCGAAGCTGGTGCAGTCGCTGCCGATCATGGCTCCTGCGATGGCGTTGGATAGGGTGAACACGTTGCCGGCGATGGTGGAGAATTTGCCGAGTTCGTCGCCGCCTTGGTCGAAGGCCATGAGCTGGTCCATGTGCTTGTCGAGCACGGTGTGGATGAGCTGCAGCGCTCCGGCTTCGCTCAATGGCTGCGTGTTTTGGTCGAAGCCGACGAGCAGGCCGTATTGGCGCACGATGGTTTGGAAGAACGCGTCATAGGTGGAGACTTCCGGTTTGAGGAAGGCGACGCGTGTACCGCGTCCGGCTTGGTTGCGTGTCACGGCAGCGGAGACGCGCGAAAGCAGTTCGGAGGCGGCTTTGCGTGTGAAGGTCAGGCCCAGAATCTTCTCGGGACTGATGCCCTGGTCGATGAGGGTGATGATGCGGCGGGTCATGGTGTAGGTTTTGCCGGAGCCGGCGCCCGCCACCACGACCACGTCCTCGTATGAGGGGGCTTGGATGACGGCGGCCTGTTCCGGACTGTCGGTGAATTTCGGCGTGGCGGCCGGCACAGTGCCCATCGCATCGCCCTTTGCTGTGGCCCCGTTCGTTGACATGCTTCCGTTCATACCGTTACTCCCGTTCATGCCACGGTCCTTTCGAATACGGTGTTCTGCTCGCCTTGGCAGGCCGGGCAGACCCCACTGCCGTACGTTCTGCAGTATCCGACGTGTTCCACGGTCGGACGCGCGGTGATGCGGGTGGCCCGGCTCGCCGCGGCCGCATAGAAGACGCGGGAGATCATGGTCAGCGACCATACCGTCATCTTCGACCGCGATTCCAGAAGTTGCTTCCAATGTTCTTCGCTGACCTGCGCCGGCCGTTCGACGTCGTCGAGGCCGCTGGTGAAGACGCTGGCCATTTTGGGCACGTATTTGCGGGGTATGAAATCGCCCGCGTTGATGCTTCCGCCGGCGAACAGCGCCTGCTGGTGGTACGCTTCGTCGCCTTGCCCTTTGCGTGGCGCGGGTGCCGCGTATTCCATGACGTGGAACAGGGCGCTTTGGGTGATGTCCGGCATGGCTGCGATCACCTGCGCGCCGCGTTTTCCGCCGTGTTCCGGGAATGCGAGGCCCAGCTGGTAGCAGACGAGCTGCAGGTCGCTGAACAGGGAGCGTCCGTTTGGCACTTTGCCGGTTTTGTAGTCGATCAGCCGTACCTGTTCGCGGCCGTCTGCGGTACGGCGGTGTTCAAGACGGTCGATTCTGCCCGACAGGCGTACGGTGAGCCGGTCGCTCATGCCGGTTTCCGGCCAGCCGTCGACGAGCGCGCCCATGATGGCGATGAGTTCGTCGCGGGAGATCGGAGCGTTGCCGTCGATGGCGTTGTAGGCGTCGAGGATGTCGTCGAAGTCGAATCGCGCGGCGAACTGCCGTTCCGCTTCGGCATGGTCCAATGTTCCCACGGTGATGTTTTCGGTGTTGTTCGACGGGTATCCCGTACGGTTCGACTTGACGAAATATGTGGCGATGTTGCGCAATGCGACCGACGCCTTCGCGTCCTTGCCGAGCGCCTTGTACCGTTCCTCGGGGTCGTCGATGGCGTTGAGGTCGCCACGTAGGGTCTTGTATCGGCTGATCATCCATTGGGCGATTTCGTCGATGTTGTCCTCGTCGCTTACCGCGGTGTGGTTTTGGGGCAGGTCGAGGCCGGCTTCGGTGGCCTGTTGCGCGACGGCGTGGATGAGCGAGCCGAAGCTGGTGGCCGCGCTGCCCATGCGTGGGCCGGCGAAACGGTTCTCCAGCATCCAGCACACCGGGCACGCCCACAAACTGTCCACGGCGGATGGAGAAAGGGTGACCACGTCGGATTGGCCGTCCGTTTTTTCGATGGATTCCGGTTGTTCGATAAGCTTCGCCTTGTCGGCATGCTCCGTTTTTCCGTCAGATTCCATCTTGCCGTCGATTCCCGTCATATCGTCGGCTCCCGCATGTTCCGTAAGGAACGCCCAATTGTCGGGATTCGCGGCGGCGATGCCATGCGATGCCAACAACGCCAAGGCTTGCGCGGCATCGCGCGCTTGGGGGGAATCGGCCGGCGCATGGGCCAGCACGCTTCGCGCGGCGGCGACCAGGCCACGCGGGTCGGCCTCCAGTCCCGCGTATTCGCCGGCCTCGCCGACCGCCGTGTACACGCGTGTTTCCGCATCGGCATCCCGGTCGCGGTCGAACCATTCCGGCAGGTAGCCGTAGAGGAAGTCGGACGGCACATGGTCTTCGTTGAGGACCGCGCTTACCGTCACGCGCTCATCGGCGCGGGTGAGCGCCACAAGGAGGCTTTTCTGTTCGGAGGCGAGCACCGCGGCGAGCTGCGCGTTTTCGCGGCCTGCGGAAGTGACGATGTCGTCGGACAGTCGTCCATGCAGCATGATGTCGGCGAGCTCCTCCCCGCCAAACAGGGTGTTGCGCGGTGAGAGGTTCGGCCATTGGCCTTGTTGGAACGCAGGCATGAATACTAGTTTCCAATGTTTTCCGGCAGCTCCGGCGGGCGTGGTGAGCGTCACGGCCTGATCGATCGGCGCGGTGTGCGCCAGGGAGTCGGCTTCGATGGCGAGCGCGCGGACCTGTTCGATGAACGCGTCGATGGTGTGCGCTGCCGTCACGCCGTTCGATTCGCCGCCGGACGCGTAGCTGAACAGGCGCATCGCGGTGTCGAGCCGGTCGTTGGCCGCGCGGCCTTCGGCGTTGTTGCGCAACGCCGTTTTCTGCCAGATTTCGGCTTTGCCGAACGCCTGCCATGCACAGTCGAGCATGTATTGCGGTTCGTGGGATGTCAGGCGTGCCTCCGACCGCAGGGTATCGTCGAGCGCTTTCCACAGGCGTGCGAAGGCTTGCGCTTGGGGGTCTTTGCGGCCCAGTACGGAGGCGATCGCGTCGAGCACGCGGTCGGTGTCGCCTTCCAATAGCAGGATGTACAGCGCGTTCATGCCGAAGGATGGTTCGTCCGCGTCCTCAGCGGCACGCTCTCCCGTCATCAGCCGGTCGTCGGTGTCGATTGCCGGCAGGCCCATGTCGGCAGCGTTTTCCGCGTCCGACGCCGATGCCGCCGCGCGTGCGGTGTGGAAGGCTTCGACGTAATCGTTCCAATCGTCGATCAGCTGTGGCAGCAGCGCGCGTCCGGACGTGTCGGACGTGGTCGGATCGGCTGTATCGTCATGCAAAACCGTGGCCAGCGAGCCGAGCGCGTTCATCGCCGATTCGACCACGCACAGCCGAGCCGGACGTTCGCCGGGGGTGGTGATCAGCGGCGAGTTCATGATTGATGCGACGCGTGAGCGCACGTATGCGCCGGCCGTGTCGAGGTTCATGGACGAGGTGGCGATGCCTTGCCGTTTCAGTTCGGCCAGTTCGATCATGGAGAACAGGCCCTGCACGAACGGTTCGTCCTTGAGGGGGCGGGTCACGCTCGAATAGCGTACGGGCACGCCGTCGGCGCGTAGCCGTTCGCCGAACGTGCGCACGGTGGCGTTGTCGTGGGCGATCACGGCCATGTCGTTCCAGTCGCGGCCGTGTTCGAGATGTTCGGTTTTGATTTTCCACACCACGTCGTCGAGTTCTTCGACGGTGGAACGGTACATCGCGGCTTCAAGACTGCCGTCGTGCGTCTCCGGTATGGCGATGGCCGGCATTTTGCCGGGGCGGTTCGCCAGCGCGTCGTCGGTCGATTCCGTGCTGGCGATGGTCAGGCTCACGCGGCTCGCCACCGCGGCCAGGTCCGTGCCTTCGGCCATATGGGACGGTTCCAGCCGTACCAGTCGCGCGCCCAATCGCGATTGCGCCATGTTGAACAAATATTCAGGGTACGATCCGCGGAACGTCTGCACCGCCTCGTCGGGGTTGCCGACGAGCAGCAGACGCACGCCACGGTTGCGCAATGCGGTGAGAAAGTCGAAGCCGGCGAGTGTGGCGTCCTGGAAATCGTCGACGATGACGAGTTTCGGCAGGTCGGACGTTTTGGCTTCGTTCACGGCGGCCGCGGCGTCGATCATGAGCTGCGAGGCGTCGAGACGGTATTGGTCCGGATATGCCTCGTTGATGGCCTGGTTGTATTCGGCGCGCAGCGCGAAGGCGAGCCGCCATTGCACGCGCAGTCGTTCGCGTCGTTCGTCGAGCGCGCCGTGTTCGTCGGCAGCGCGGGCGATCAGCATGTCTTCGAGTTCCGGTTTCGCGCCGATCTCGTTCATGCGGGCAAGCATGTCGCGCAGCTGGTTGGCGAAGGCGTTGGTGGCGTCGTCCACCACCATGCCCGACCAGTCGGCGACCACGAAGTAGGTGCGCAATAGCGCGCAGGTGGAGCATTCGTCGCCGTGCTCGGCATGTTCGGCATGCCTGGCGAGCACGCGGCGGATGACCACGTCCTGTTCGGCCCCGTTGAGCAGTTTCGGCAGGGGTTGTCCGGCATGCGATCGCACGGCGGTCATGATGCGGAACGCGACGGCTGGCAGGGTGGTGACGGGGCGTGCCTGCGAGATCGCGGACAGTTCGCGGATCACGGTGTCGCCGAGCCGGTCGGCCACCTGTCTGCCGGAGACCGTCATCACGGCGTACGCGTCGCCATGCCGCTTCATCGCGGCGACCAGCATGTCCAGCGCGAACCGGGTCTTGCCGCTGCGGGGTGCCCCCGCAACCAATGTCGCGTCATCGAGATCGTCCACATCCATCATGTCTCCCCAGCTTAGCCGAACGGTCCGGCCACGAATCGCATATCATCGTCCGAAGCCGTCCTGAAAACGTCATCGTGGACACCGCCATCTTTATATATGGACATCGATACCCTCTACAAAGTTTTTCGGACACCGCCACCAATAAGATTGACTAGCGGCGCAGCCCGGGAAGGTTCAACAGCGAACAGACGGCCTGCCCATGACGACGAGTACGGTCGAAGCATAGACGCAACGCACGGAACCGGGCAGGAACTACAGGAAAGAGGAAGCATGGAAGCCTCAAGGAGCATTCCCCCTCAGATTCCCGGCTACACACTGATCAAACGGCTGGGCTCCGGTTCCGAAGCCGACGTGTACCTGTACCAGCAGCTTTCCCCGGCCCGTCAGGTGGCCATCAAAATCAGCAAGAACACGCTCGACCCACGTGCCGCGGTCCGCTTCCGTTCCGAAGCGAATTTCATGGGGCAGATCTCCACACACCCCTACATTCTTTCCGTCTATGAGAACGGCGTGACCGTCAACGGGCGCGGCTACACCGTGTTCGAATACGCTCCGGGCGGCAATTACAAGACGTTCCTCGAGCATGGCCGTCTCACCGCCGACCAGATGCTCACTGTCGGCATCGATCTGGCGAGCGCGCTGTTCACCGCGCATCGCAAAGGCATCATCCATCGAGACATCAAGCCCAGCAATATTCTCATCAACGCGCACAATATGCCCATGCTCGCCGATTTCGGCATCGCCGGGACCGTCTATGGGCGTCCCGGTGTCGGCTTCACCATCGCGTGGGCCGCGCCGGAGGTGCTTGCCCAAGGCGGTGGCGGTAATGAATCGTCCGATATCTATTCGCTTGGCGCCACGCTGTTCGCCATGCTGATCGGCCAATCGCCGTACGAGTATTTCTACGCCGATGTGCTGGGCGATTCCCAACGGCAGGTGCGGGCCGAACGGCTCAAGTCCGTCATTCTCAACAATCCGCTGCCCAAGCTCAACCGTCCCGACGTGCCGGCCGAAGTGGAACGGGTGTTGCGTAAGGCCTTGAGCCGTACGCCCGAGGATCGTTACTATTCCGCGTTGGAGTTCGCGCGCGACATGCAGCGCGTGCAACAGGCCTTGTATGGCCGTGCCGTGCAGACCACCGTCGAGGGTGTGCCGGATTATCCGCAGAACATGTACGCGCAGACTTCCACATTCGACCAGTCCGCCCCGGTTGCGAAACAGCATGCCCGGTGGGTGAAGCCGTTGGCCGTCACGGTTGCTGCGGCGGCCGCCGTGGTCGTGATGGCGTTGGCGTTCGTCACCGTCGTCATGCCGAATATGGATGCGGCTTCCGACAACAGCAAGGTGCAGGTGCAGAACCATGGCGCCCAGAACCATGCCGAGGACGATCCCGATTCGGCGATCACGTCGGGCAGTGTGCCGAGCGTGCAGGATCTTACGGGCGAATACACCGCCGACGGCAAAGTGCGGTTCACGTGGGTCAATCCTTCGCCGAAGGATGGCGATTCGTACGCGTGGTCGCTGGTCGGCGATTCGGGAACCGACCCGAACGCGCAGGGCACCACCACGGAGTCGACGAGTATCGAAATCGATCCGGCCGACGGCGCGCAGACGTGCGTGCAGGTGAGTCTGGTTCGCGCGGACCGGCAGATGTCCGAGAATCCCATGATCGCGTGCGCGGCCAAGCCGTGAGTTTGCGGCCGGATGCGGGTGACATGAACCGATACGAACCAATACAGCCCGGCATGCATGCGGGCAAACAGGTAGGCGCATGCGGTCGGATGCGCGGTCAAGCAAAGTTTGGGCACAATCAGGGAAGAGCCAGTCGATGAGCAAGCATAGGAACGCCGAGAACCAGTCGGCGCAATCGTACGAACGGCAGTTGCGATTCGGGTCGATGCTGCGCAAGCTGCTGCCTTCCGGCAGTCGCCGGTGGATCACGCCGATCGTCATGCTGCTGCTGTTGCTGGGCATCGTCGCCGGAGCCGTCATCGTCAGTTCGGTGACGCAACGTCACGTGCAGCTCGACGATGGCACCGTGTGGGTCACTTCGCTCAAAGACCGCAAGGCCGCCCGTTTCAACGTGCGCAACCGGGACGCCGATGCGGGCGTCGCCTCCACTGCGGCCCGGTTCGACGTGGCCCAGCATGATGGCTCCACCGTGATCTCCGAAGGTACGAAGGCCAGCAACATCGAGGCCTCCACCGTCAGCGAAAGCGGCAACACCACCATCAAATCGGATATGCGGACCGTCGTCGGAGGCAACACCGCGGCGTTCATCAACGTCAAGACGGGCAATGTGTGGGTCGGGTCAGCAGATGATGTGAAATCCATGAATCCGACCACCGATTCGCCGAAGATGAAGCTGGGGTCGGGTGGCCGTATCGCGGTGACGCATGACGGTGTCGTCTACGGCTATCGCGCGTCCGACGGCGCGGTGCTCAGTGTCGACGGGCCTCAGGGAACGCCCGGCAAGGATGCGACGATCAAGGGCGCCACGAATGTCGAATCGTTCACCGTGGTCGGCAAGACGCCGGTCGCAGCCGGTGCCGGCAAGGTGTTCTGGCCGAAGGGCAGCGCGGATATCGGCATGCAGGGTCAGGCGACGTTGCAGGCGCCGTCCACGGATGGCAGGCAGACTGGCTGGGTGGCGGTTTCCACGCCGCGGGGCATCGCCATGGTCGATTTGGGTAGTAAAAAGGTCACGCAGCTGCCGAATGCCGGCAAGGGCGATGCCGTGCAGCCGGCGTCCACCAATGGCTGCGTGTTCGCCGCGTGGGCGCAGAAGGCCAACAATTACATCAGGGTGTGCGCGGCGAACGACAAGGACGCACAGTTTTCCTCGTTGGAAGATGTCAATCCCACCTCGCAGCTCGTGTTCCGCACCAACCATCGTCTGGTGGTGCTCAACGACGTGGTCAACGGCAATGTGTGGAATCCGCAGGAGTCCACCAAGGTCATCAAAATCCAGTGGAACAAGGTGGAGACCAAGCAGTCGAAGCAACAGCAGCAGAACAACGACAGCGCCAACAACCAGCATAATTTCAGCAAGAACTGTTCGGCGCAGTCGGGGCAGATCAAGGCCGTGGACGATTCGTTCGGCGCGCGCGTGGGATCGCAGCAGATTCTCGACGTGTTGCGCAACGACGAGCAGACCGACTGTTCCGTGCTGCGCATCACGTCGGTGAGCGCTCCGGATGGCGCGAACATCACCGTCTCCCCCGTGTATGACGGCCGGTATCTGCAGCTCGACGCCTCCGGTGCCGCCGCGGGCAACGTGTCCTTCAGCTATGAGATTTCCGACGGGCGCGGGCAGACGTCCAGCGCCACCGTGTCGCTCACGCTGGCCGGCGGCGACGACCATGCGCCGCTGCAGAGCGACACTCCGCCGGAAATCGACGTGGAGCAGGGTGCTTCGTACACCGCGAACGCGTTGGGCAGCTTCTCCGACCCCGACGGCGATCCGCTGACCTTGGTGTCGGCATCGCCGCAGAACACCGATCAGGTGACGGTGTCCACGCGAGCCGACGGACAATTGGTCTTCAACGCCGGTTCGATGTCGTCCGGCAGGGCGGGCATCGAGGTCACGGTGTCCGACGGCCAGCAGACCGGCATCGGCATGATCTACTTCTCCGTGAAGCCGGCGAACACGCTGGGCGCGGTCATCGACCCCGTGGTCAAACAGACCACGCCCGACACCCGCACCACCATCGCGCTCAAACCGTACGTGCACGGCACGTCCGTCGAACCGGCCGAATTGACCGCGGTGGAGACGCCGTCCGGCGCGGCCACCACCATGAACGCCACCGACATGTCGATCACGTTCACCGCCTCCAATCCCGGCACCTACTATGTGCCGTACACCATCACGCAGGGTTCCATTCCGTCGACCGGTCTGGCTCGTGTGGAGGTGCAGGCGGTGGCCGGAGACGCCGCCAAGCCAATCGCGGCGAACGACGTGGCGCTGCTAGGTGCGGACAATACCGCGATCGTGGAGCCGCTTGCCAACGACGTCGACCCGATGGGCGGCGTGCTGTCGGTGACCAGCGTCACCGCGGACGCGCAAAGCGGCATCAAAACCGGTGTGGTGAGCAACAAGCGCGTCTATATCACCGCGCGTCAGGTGCCTACCGAGCCGGTGCGGATCTCCTACACCGTGGCCAACGCGGCCGGATCGTCGACCGGCGTCATCGTCCTGCAGCCGCCGACGCTGACCACGTCGAATTCCGTGCCGAAGGCCGAGAACATCACCACACAGGTGCGCACCGAAGGCATCGTGTCCGTGGACGTGCTCGACCATGTCACGTATTCCGACGGCACCACGGTGAGCCTGCAGAACGATTTGCAGTATGACAAGAACACGTTCAAGGGTCTGGTGTTCGTGTCCGGCGACACCGTGCGCTATCAGGCCACCAGACAAACCGGCTCCTTCCCCGTCACCTACACGGTGAAGGACAATCTCGGCAACGCGGCCTCGGCCACCATCACCATCAACGTGCATCAGAAGGACGCGTCCAACAAGGCGGCTCCGACACCGTCCGACGTCGAGGCGCAGGTGGCGGCCGGTCAGAAGGTGCAGATTCCGATCACGCTCACCGGCATCGACGCTGACGGCGATGACGTGCAGCTGCTCGGCTTGGGCAACAAAGCGCCGAAACTGGGCCGTATCAGCGAGGTGGGCGCCACGTATCTGGTGTATGAGGCGTATGCCGATTCGTCCGGAACGGACACGTTCTCCTACGCCGTGGAGGATTGGACCGGTCAGAGGGCCACCGCGCAGGTGCGTGTGGGCGTGTTCAAATCCGGAGCCGATTCGGGTGTGTACGCGCGCGACGACGAGATCACGCTGCGTCCGAACACCGCGGCCACCGTGCCGGTGGCGCAGAACGACATTTCCGGGGACAATACTGATCTGACCGTGGCCAAGGACGTGGAATCGCAAGGCATCGGCGGCATTCAGGTCGTTGACAACATGCTGTCGTTCACCACGCCGAAGCAGGCGGGCACGTATTACGTGGTCTACACCGTCAAGGACAAGGCCGGCCTGTCCGATTCGGCGACGTTGACGGTGAATGTCGACGAGAACGCCGCCATCGACCCGCCGACCGCGTACGATTACCGTGTTCCGGCCGCCGCCACGATCGACAAGAAATCCGTGGACGTGGACGTTTCGCAGTGGATCGCCAATCCGTCCGGCACCGCCGACGAGCTTCAGGTGGGCGTGGATCCTTCCGCGACCGACCATGCGCATGTCAAGGGCGGCAAGGATTCCACCATCATCACCGTTGATCTGACCGACGAGGCGCGCGCGGTGCCGTACACCGTCACGAACACGACGTACGGCATCACGTCCACCGCGTTCATCCAAGTGCCCGCATATGGCGTGTTTCCGCCGGTTCTACGTCCGAAGGCGCCGGCGTTGAAGGTCAATGCGCGTGAGACCATCACCATCAACATCGCCGACTACGTGCGTGTGGGCGCGGGCAAGACCGCGTATGTGGACGGCGCCGATTCGGTGAGCGCCACGAAGGCCGCGGACGGCGACCTGTACGTCAACGACCAGACGTTGAGGTTCACCGCGCCGAAGGATTACGCGGGTCCCGCGTCCATCACCTTCACCGCGGTGGACGGCAAGCGAGACAAGAACGACAAGGTGAAGATCGTCAATTCGGCGGTGCTCACGCTTCCGATCACGGTGATCGGACGTGAGGTTCCGCCGCCGACGTTCTCATCCTCCACCGTCGATGTGGTGGCCGGCGAGAAGGCCACTACCATCGATCTGACGGCGCTGACCCATTCGGCGTCGGGCCTGTACGAGGATGAGAAGCAGTACTCGTATTCCGGCGGCGTGAATTCCGGCAGTGTGGATGCCAGAGTGTCTCCCTCCGGCACGTTGACCGTGTCCGCGGACAAGACGGCCACGCCGGACACCACAGTGAGCGTGCCCGTCTCGATCAAATATGCGAAGGGTACGGTGAGCGCCGGTATGACCGTGCGCGTCACCGCGTCCAACAGGCCGCTCGCCCGTGTCACCGAGAAGACCGTGAAAATCAAGGCCGGTTCCAGCGAGCAGGTGAATCTGCTGTCCGACGCGTACAATCCGTTCCCCGACACTCCGCTGACGGTGACCGGATGCACGTCCGACGGCGCGTCGAAGCTGACGGTGGATTGTCCATCCAACGGCGTGGTGTCCATCAGGGCGGCTTCCGACATCGGCGCGAACACCAACAAGGTGGTCGTCACCGTGCGCGACGCCACCAAAACAAAAGAACGTGAGGTGACCGGCACCATCAGCGTTTCGGTGATGGACAAACCTGATGCGCCGCTGCTTTCCGCGGTGTCCGGCGACCCGCAGGATGGCGCCGTGAATCTGAGCTGGACGGCCGGTTCGGCCAACGGCAGCCCGATCACCGAATACAAGGTGATGTGGGGCGGAGACGCGTCCGGCGAGCGCTCGTGCGGGCAGAAGACCTCCTGTCTCATCGACGGGTTGAAGAACGGCAAGACCTACTCGTTCAAGGTGCAGGCCAGGAACGAGGTCGGCTGGTCCAAGGATTCCAACGCCGTCGAGGGCACGCCGGACAAGCTGCCTGATGCGCCGACGGATGTGACGGCCAGTGTGAAGGGCAACACGGTGAGCGTCACGTGGAAGGCTCCGGACGGCAATTTCTCGTCGGTGGACAATTACGAGGTGACTTTGTCCGGCAGGAACGCGCCGTCCAAACAGACGACAAATTCCACCGGAATCGATTTTGTTTTCGATAACAACGCGATTTCCGACGGCGACTCGTACACGGCGACGGTACGCGCCCACAACAAGGTGAATTGGAGCCAACCGTCCAAGGCGTCCGACGCTGTCAAGCCGTGGGGCAAGCCCGATGCGCCGAAGATCTCCGTGACGAACGACGACACCACGGGAACCGTCACCGTCGAATCCGTGGGCAACACCCGCAACGCGGGATGCAAGGCCGTCGAGATTTCCGGAGATGTCAGCGCAAGCATCGACGGATGTTCCGGATCCTACGATTTCAAGATTCCGGACCATGATCTCAACACCAGGGAATACACCATCAAGGCGGCGGTGGTCGGCAAGGAGAAAACGACCAGTGACGATTCGACCGTACGTTTCACACCGAAATACGCGGTGAAGGCGCCCGAATCGGTCAGCGTCAAGGGGCATGACGACGTGTGCGTAGTCAGTTGGAAGGAGAACGGCCACGCCGACGGGTTCACGGTGAGCGCGGACGGACTCGGCTCCTACCATGCCGGCGCTTCCGAACGATCGCACGATTTCCCGCTCAAGGAATGGCAGTTCTGTTCCTCGGGTTCCGTCACGCAGCATTTCAATGGCGCGGCAAGCACCTCCAAGTCCGGCAGGGCCGATCCGGCATACGTCCGCAAGGTGAAGGCCGCCGTCAAGGCGCCGATGCTGACGTGGGACGCCAATGATCCGAACATCATCAAGGTCAGCGGCGGATCGGTGAACATGTACGGCCAGCCCGGCAGAACCGTGATCACCTTCACCGCGGACGGCAAATCCTATGACGTCGCCTGGGTATTGGGCTCCGACAAACTGAACGTCAAGGATGTGCTGCCGACCGGAGTCGATTACGCGTGGAAGGCGAAGGTGGTGGGCACCGACACCGCGCTCAACAACGAGGACAATGGCGGCACACTGCTGGACCATGACAGGTACAAGGCTCCCACGCCGAAACCCGAACCGTCGGAACCTTCAGAACCATCAAAACCGTCGGAGCCATCGGATTCTGACGCGTCCACGGAAGGCGAAGCGGCCACGCGGAATGACCGGCCTGTGGCATCCTCCGTCGCCCTGTCCACCGTCGACGGCGCATCCAAGCCTTGGATCCGCGGCCTGGCCTACTACGCCAGATGGTGAAACGGACGATCACAGCAATCGCAAACACAACGAACCATCCACACGAGCAACACAACAAGCAAGGAGCAACCCATGAGCAACGATTTCGATGATGCCACCCAGCTGGGTTCCATCGGCCATAATCCAAGCGTTCCCAGCCAACCCGGCC
>OGQJ01001375.1_pt1 | contig 22265 bp, 24 predicted proteins | sample 1553161 | NCBI WGS metagenome assembly OGQJ01 (sample SAMEA2579923, study PRJEB22360) | human gut metagenome | biome: human gut; feature: human-associated habitat; material: faeces | place: Denmark | collected 2008/2010 | reverse complement strand
TCCCATTACTTTACCTGTAACTTGGGCTGTTTTTACAAGCGATCTAAATGACGGTAAATCAAATGCCATTGCATATAAAATTCTTCGATGAACCAATTTGAGTCCATCCTTATAATCAGGAAATGCACGTCTCCTGTTTGTTTCTATACTGTATCGAACCATATCATATTTATACTGTTCGACCGAGTTGCGTTCTATAATTTCTTCACTCATTAGTATAATCCTCCTTGTATAGCTTATTTGTTAGTTTTATTAGTTTTTGGGATTTATTATGAATGGTTTAATCTTGGGCTGTTCAAGCAATTTCATATAATCAGGAACGACATTCTCCTCTTCTTTGTTATCTTCGATAATATAATTTTCATAAAAATCATACATATAAAAATTTTCTGGTCTTGAAGGGAGCTGCTCTACTGTTCCGTTTATTATGTCAACATTGCTTTTCATTTTCCTCATACCTTTTACCATTCCGCTTTTATATACTGCACCATCTTCTCTAGGCATTAATTTATACCCAGAGTTAAAAGTCAAATTATATAATTCATCTTGAGATATTCTTATAGGTTTACCTGTATCGTCAACTATCTGAACAATTCCATGTTTTGTTGCTTTCATTATATGAAAGCAATCTTTCTTATAATGCTTTAATGATCTCACTTTTCTAGTATGAATATTAATTTCGTACGAAGTAAATCCTGGTATAGTATACCAATTCGCTACATTCATTACTGTTTACCTCTCTTTAAATAATTCATATAACAATTATATGCTTTATTCGAATTTAAAAAATCCATAATATTTTCAATACTACCATATTTAAGAAAAATCTCTTCTGTCATTTTTCTATCTCTCATATGATTTATTAAAAATGCCTTATCCACTTCATTTAAAATCTCTTGATTAGTAATCGACCCAACATATGATCTTATATTAGTAGCATTAATAGGTCTAGCTTGACTTACTGTTAAAAATTTTTCAAGCCCGTTTATCCATATAGGGACAAGAATATCATATGATTCGCTAATATACTGCTTAGTTGGTAAATCGGTGTGATTAGATTTAATAGGGATGATAGTATAAGTGTTTCTATTCTCTCCATTATATTCGTCATTGGACCAAATCATACACGGTCTTGATTTACCAATCAATCCTGTTTTAGAAAACAAGTGATCATTCTGGTTAGGTGCACGATAATCATCAAGAGAACAGATATAAATTTGTCCACGCTTAAAATCAATCAACCTCCTTACATCTGTTCGTTCATCGTCAGTTTTTTCTACAATCATTTCATTAGTAGTCATAATATTTCTCCTTTCTTTTATTCATTTTTATAATATATAACCATAAAAAAATATAAGTAGAGTAGGGAATAAACCTACTCTACTTTTTTATTCAATTACTTCAAAACGTGATACTTTCACATCTTCAAGCAATGCCTTCATATTATTGTTTTCGTAAAACTTAATTGCTTCTATCTCTTCTTTTACGTTATCAATCGTATATCGAATTAACGTACGTTTGGTAGGGTCTAAAGTAGATTCAAATAATCTATCTCCACTCATTTCACCAAGACCTTTATATCGTTGAATAGAACTTGGTGCTGATTTTTCAAATAAACCCATCAATTCATAAATAGAAGACACTTTTCCATTCACTATATACGCAAGGTATTCATTTTGTGCCATTATATCCATGATATGCTTAGATTCTGTAATAAGAGTATCATTAACAAATACTGTTTGATATTTGGAACCAACAAGCCCTTCAATTATAATCATTCCATTTTTTCTCGTAATAGAATCAATAAATTTAAATTGCTTCTTAATACTAGAATCAAATTTAGCTTTGCTTGCTTTGTTGTAGATAAGCGTTAATACACTTTCTAGTAGAACCGGATCAACTGCATGATTATCTGCAACTCTATTAACCTCACGAACATAGTCTATATTAGTATAAAGGATCTTAGATAATTCCCTACTCTGAACTGGCTTTTTATTATCTACAAGAGCAACTGTATTATTTTTAACAAAATCTTTTTGCACATATTTTACATATTCCATTCTATCTCTAAGATAAATATATTTTCCTTTAGCTACTTTTATACCATATAATGGCGGTAGCGCTGCATATACTTTCCCAGCTTCAATAAGCTGTGGCATGTATAAGATAAAAAATCGTAAAAGTAATGCTTTAATATGATTTCCATCAGGATCGGCATCGGTGCAGAATATAATCTTATCCCATTTAACTTTAGAGATATCAAAGTTTCTTCCATATCCACCACCAATAATCTGAATAATACCAGCAACCTCTGCATTATTCAAGAATTTTTCTTTGGAAGTTCTAAACGCATTAGGAAGTTTACCTCTGATAGGGAAATATCCTTGAGATTCATTTAATCTATGATTTTTAATAAGACCTGCAGCTGAATCCCCCTCTGTTATAAAGAACTCCCCATTCTTAATATGCTTTGGACCAACGAATTTAGTAGGTAATCCACTAAGTTTAGATTTCTTATATTTATCAGTAAGGCGTATTCTCTGCTTATCTGCAGCTGAACGTGCCGTTGCGATATCTTTAAAATAACCGCATAATGTAGCTAAATCTTTAGGATTACTTTTAGCCCATTGATCCATCAGTTCGATAGTCGTATCTTTCACAAAAGGTTTCATCTCTGCATTGCTAAGTTTTTCTTTAGACTGTCCATCAAAGATAGGAACCAAAGCTGCTACTGTAACAATTGCTTTAAGTCCAGATTTTATATCATTTTTTACAACAACTATCTTATTCTTTTTCTGAGAAGCAAGATAGATCTTATTCATATAATTTGTAAAGAATGTAGTGATGCCATCCTCAAATCCGTCAATATGAGTACCAAATGTAGTTGGACATTTATTCGCAAATGCTACGATATGATCTGTAGCAGATTCAGATGTATCCCAAGTAAACGCTATATCCATTTTCATTTGTCCCGTATCTCTTGTAAGATAGATAGGTGCAACTAGAGGAGAATCCGTTTCTCTAATGAGATAAGTGAAAATTCCATCTTCATTGACAATTTTTTCTGAATATTCTTTACCATTTCTATCATATGCTGTAAAGAATACTATATCTCCAACTGCATTCAACGGAGCAATATTGATAAGCCATTTATATACATCTTTCCAAGATATAGATATTTCGCCCAAACCTTCCACTGATGGTATAAATGAAATTATTGTACCTTGTTTATGCTGTGGATTTGGAATGTCTACTTCTCCCTTATCCCAAGGGTATCCTTCAGTAAACTCTACTCTTTTAGCTGATCCATCAAATCTATATGATTCTATTATATATCTACTGGACATTGCATTTGTTACCTTAGCACCAACACCGTGAAGACCTGAAGAATACTCTCCTGGTTTCTTCACATAGTTTGATGAAGTATTTGGATCCATAAAAATTCTTAAAATATCTCCTAATGGAATACCCCTACCATTATCCTCTGTGGTGAAACAGCAAGTTCTTTCATCAAAAATAATCTTAACCCAAGTACATGGAGAGTCTGCCTTATCCATTTCATCAAAAGAGTTTTGCCAAATTTCTCTAGCCATGTTTCGTACACCTTTATTTCCAATACTACCTAAATGGTATCCTGGATTTTGACGTACTACTTTAACAAAATTCTCAAGTGTTTTAATCTGAGAACCATATTGTTGTATATTTTTAATCATTTCATCAGACAACGATGATTGTTGTTTGACTGTTTTTGCCATATCTGTAATTCCTCCTGTCATTGTTATAGTCTTATTCAGTAGTTAGACAGTAAAGTAAAAAAGAAAATAGAGTGAGGTTTTACCCTCACTCTACAACTTTTATATTACAGCTTAACCTGTTCTTTGATATTAACCTGTTCTCCGGCTGCTGGCTGCGCCTGAGTATTCTGCTGAGGTGCTACCTGTTGCTGGTTCATAACAGGCTGATTCATTGGCTGTCCATAACCGCCCATCTGCTGCTGTCCAAATGGAGCTTGCATCTGTGGTTGCATTGGCTGCTGATATAACGGATTACCTCCATTTACCATCTGTGACTGCATATTCATCATAGGTGTCGGCTGCATTGGCTGTCCAAATCCCATTCCATAACCATATCCTGGCATACCCATTGGAACTGCAGGATTAACCATAGCATTATACATACCCATCATATTCGGTCCATTTTGTGGAGCAAGTGCCTGTGGATCATTGTATTTCTTGAATGAATTGTTTACAAGTTTATACAACTTCGGAATTCTTTCGATCAATGGAATGATTGTGAAATACTGACGAATAACTTCATCATTAAGATCTACTCCAATAAGTTTACATGTCTGCAATACATTTAATACCATATCTGTTGCCTGATGAACATACTGCTCATTAACAACATCAGGATTGAATGTTGCATGGCAAATTTTACATGTAACTAATCCAGGTTGTTCCGGATTATTATTCGGAACAATTTCAAATACACCTTGCTGTGTATTTTTATGAGTACAAACAGCTTTAGCAATCTCTTCTGGTTTGATCTTAAGATCAAAACTATCTTCTGCTGTAGCCAATAATTTACGCTGCTCGTCTGTAAGTGGATTTGACATTGCAGGTCTATTAAGCATGTTTGGTTGAGGAGTGTATCCCATTGGCTGTACTCCTCCCATAGGTCCCATGTAATATCCCTGGTTCATTTGATTAGTGAATGCATTCATAATTGCTTCCTCCTTGAAAATAAAAATTATAATATTGATATCAATATATATCTTGAATCGCTATAATAATATATAATTATATTCGCGATTAGATATCTAAAATTTACTATACTGTTACGCCTGTTTATTTCTGTACATTAGCCATTGGTATCGTACCAGTATATCCTCTCTGAGATATGGTTTTTGAAACCATATTAAGTGCCAATTGATAAGAATCTCCCATCTTATCTTTGTTTTTGTTTAAAAAGTCCACTGCATCTTTAGGTGCAACTAAGGCTTCCATATACTGAATATGCTCATATTCAGTAACTAAAATTTCAAACGGATATCCTTGCTGAATATCTTCAGTATTAACTCTAAATGCAATTAATACCTCATTTTCATCATCCCAAATCACGTTTGGGTAATTTTGAGAATTATCCCAGATAATAATCATATTATCACATGTTATCTTTATAGGGCTTTTGGAAAAATCCTCTCTCATCTTCATTACTGTAGCCTTGGTCATTAGATATTGTCCTCCTTTTCTGTCTTACTAACCTATCGTCTTCTTGAGATAAGGTAATAAAGAATCCATTAAACGCATTCTTTTTCCATCTTATCTCAGCAATAAGCTGTTGTAAATAGAATCTTATATATACTCCATTTGTCATAGTAATATCTTGAAGTATATTATTTAGATGTATCACTATAGTATTATAAGTGTTCATCTGATCATAAATCTCAGCTGCAACCCTTTGCATTTCTGCATCATACTGATACTGAGGGTTATTTGTAAGTCCAACCCATACATAATATCTATATCTTGCATTATCGTTTGCAGCTATAACCAAATTATAAGTAAAATCATACTGTGCAAAATACTCACAATCTGTATCAGGATTAATAGCGCCACATGCTAAATCTTTAAAAATTTTCAATGCATTTTTTCTGACAAACTCAGTATTAATCCTATTCATAAAACCTGTACCAAGTTTCTGTTGTTGTTGAACAAAGAACGATGGTTGTGGTGGTCTTTGTTTGTTATTTCCACCTTTATTCTTGCCCATTTTTTATTCTCCTTTCTCTTCAGTTTCAAACGAATAGAAATAGTCTTCGATATCAAAACTTGTATCATCTAACACTACTCCTCTATTTCTCAAATCCTTCATAAACATATACACTGAACATTTATGGGATATTGAAATCTTTGGACTATCTACTAAGATTCTAGATCTCATTACATCTAACTGGGTATCAGAGTCACTCTCTAATTCAGCTTTAAGATAATCATATAAATCCTGAGATGTTCCTTTAAAAAACTCAAAATCTCTAATTTCTTCTCCATCTAACTCTTTCTCATCATAATACTTTAATACCAAGTACAATTTAATAGATGGAGTTTCAACTCTTGTGAATGGTTTTATTAATTTTTGCTGTTCTTTTTGAACAGCATCTTTCTTTTCAATACTAACCTCAAGTTTCTCTTCTGGTCTAGTAAATGGTTTGATCATGTCCATCATATACATCCTCCTTAAAATATTAAATTCTTTATCAATACTATAATATATGATTATCGTGAATATTAATAATAGCGTTTACGTTTTTTTACGACATAAATCATATGATTAATAAATCTAGTAGTTGCAGTGAAGTCTAATTGTCTCTGAATATCCTTGTGAAGATATTCAGATATATATATTCCATTATAATATTGACTACCTTGACACAAATGAGTAGTTTTAGCATATGCATATTCGAACTTCTCACCAATAGCATATCTAGAGTTTTTTATAAACTCTTTTTCAGATCTAGTTTTGGCAGTGAAGTATTGATAATTGCAAGTGATATCATTAAAATATAGCCCCAATAGATCAGACCTAAAATCAATATTAAAAGTTTTACCATCAAAGTTATATACATCTGCCGGTCTGGTTACTGTTCCTGTCAATCCATTAGTAAGATTAATTCCGTCAACTTCTATGTTCCAGTTGTTTTTTCTACACATTACTCTCTCACCTACACCAGGTAATGTAGTGGTTTTATGAAGTATTTCATGACGAATATAATCATTATAAAAATCCCTAGTTTTATTTGTTCCACAAATAATAACTTGAGAATTTTTTATCATTTCAGGCGTAAGATCGTCTTGCTCTATCACTAATACATTTCCATGTAATCCTAAATCTGGCTCGATACCTTGCAATACCAAATTAGCCAAATGAATAATATAAGACCACTCATTCTGTCTCATTACTTGAGTAAGTGTCATTACATTATCATTTACTAAATACGCAGGTTCGTCTTCTACTGGAGGTAATTGATTCTTATCTCCACACACTATAATTTTTTTACCTCTAGATTCTATATCTTTTTTCATCCATCTAGGTACAGTATAACCCTCATCGATAATAAATAGATCTATATCGTTTAAATCTCTAGGTATAAATGTATATCGCTTCATAGGTTTATTGAACACTGGATCCATAATAGGAAATCCATGTTCATCTAAAACATCTTCCTCTATACATTCATATAGCCACGAATGTATAGTCCTTGCATTTAAAAGACCTCTTAATCTCATAACAATAGCAGCTTGACCTATAAATGCCATTGGAGCTATTCTATTTAACGGTATTCTGGATCGTCTAACAATCTCATGTATACATTCAGTTTTTCCGGTCCCAGGACCACCAGTGAATTCAAACACTTGTTCACTTGAGTGTCTTATATGATGAACCCCTGCTTGTATAACTGCTTCTTGGCCAGGGTTAAATAAAATCATAATTTATTTTCCTTTCTTTGTAGCATTAATAATTTCAGGTGTATAATCAAAAGCAGATAAATTGGGCACAAACATATCTGTCAAAATATACATTGCATGAATACATGCTAAACAATAGTTATAAAAATAACCAGTGGTAATATTCATTTTATTAGTTATAATACTTAGTGAAATAGTTCTAAGACCATTTCTTTGTCCTTCATTGGAACCAAATAATTGTACATATAACCCATTATCTTGTTTTTCTTTTTCAAACAATACATTTAATAAATATTCTGCAAGTTTATTATTATATAATGGATTAAATCTAGTATCTTTCTTATGTATAATGGTAGTATCGTTAGTATATAGGAAACCGCCATTGTATATAAGAAAAGAACCAGCATCACTATCATATATTCTACCTTGAATAATTTCTAGTCCAAGCATATTTAAAATTTCATAATAAAGTTGTTCTTCTGTCATAATAGACTCCTTTCCGATTAATCGCAAAACTATATATTAATGTGTTTCAGGAGGTGTAAATATTGACCAGTGATTTTTATAAAGAAGGAGATACCGAATTTAAATATCCTGAAATAGGTATCTGCATGGAAAAAACAAATGGACCAAAGGTTAAAATAGCTATACCTATAGCAACCCCTACATTACCACTAGAACAAGCTTATGATAATAAAGACTTAGCCATAAGTACAAGTAATATAGTATCAGATAAAACAGCAATGTATATATCCCCTTGCACTATATCAAACTATATAACTATGAATTTGCCTGATGATATAAAATCATTAAACAAAGGAGATAAAGTTATATTAATATTTATAGGAGGGGATATAAATAAACCAACAATATTAAGGAGGTATGAAGATTAATGTCAGTATTCAATCAAATATCAGAACCTCAAGAAACTTATACGTTAGATCAATTCATATCTTTAAAAGATTCAGATAAAATCACGTATCCCAAATATTCTATAATGGAGAGGTCTTTAACCAATCCAGAATTAGTATATTCAATAGATAATGTGATATATGGATACATGGATGAATTGAAACGGTATAGAAAAATAGTTACAGTTGGGATGAATGATAAGATTAAGTATCAATATAAACCTAAATTATTATCATATGATATTTATGGTTCAACTGAAGCTTATTTTATAATTCTAGCAATGAATGGAATGTGTAATTTAAAGGAATTCACTTTAGAGGAAAATAGATTTTTCGCTTTAACACCATCTCACTTAGCTATGTTTATGAACGATATATATAATGCCGAGCGTAGACATATTGTATTGAATAGAACTAATCTTGGCATATATGAATCATAACAATATAGTAAGGGTATAAGTTGTATTTTGAGAAGGTTGTATTTTTTGATCCTCTGTGTTATGTTTGTTGTTGTTCCAGTAGTGCATAATAGCACTACTGGAACTTTCTTTTGTTATGACGCTACATCAAATGTAAATGGTTTTATTAAATTCTTCTGTTCTTCTTTTATAGAAGAATAACGAGTACTAAATTCATAAATATTCTGATCTTCATCATCGACTGGAATATTGTTTACATATCTACTATTATTAGTTGATACATTTGGAATATTTGGTGTTCCAGTATTTAATACAGGAGCAGAATATAATGAATCTTTAAATACAGGTATAGGAGAATAATAATCTTCAACTAACTTAATTTCATTATTAATATCAAATGGCTGGCATATATAATCTCTAAACGTTTTTACACGAGTTTTAATTTCTTTAAATACCATATATTTCTGATTTTCATTATCATACTCATAGTTAATAATACACGCATAATCTACGTTATCAAGCATTAATAATGACTCCCCAATATTACTTTTCCCAAGCATTCTAGTTAAGTCTGCTTTAGATTTTCCTGAATTTGCATCTATAACCCTAGCACCTTCTCTATTAAGGTGAGAATTACTAATAACAGGAATATCTTTAATCATTGCGAATGTTTTAAATTCATTTATTACATCACCAAGCTCTAAACGTACATCTGGATTTTTTAATGTAGATCTAATACGTTTAGCATGATCTTGTAATAATGCTATAACTTCATATCCTTCATCCTCTAAATCTTCTACAAGTGTGTATAAATAACTTGTATCTACTGATTTATTTGGAACAAATTTTATTATGATATCTATAGGAGATTCATCTGTTAAATATAATTCTCCCTCAGCTCTTAATTTATTAATAGCTTCTTGAGGAGAAGATTGTTTTGCAAATTCTTCTCCTGTACAAATTTGAAACAATCTCTGTATTGTCTCGACTACAGTATTTTCCATAGTTACATACAAAACACATGGACGTTTTGTAGGATCCTTTGGTTTGAAACCTTTATTGTATTTCTTTAGCTGATATGCTAAATTAACAAGTGTCATACTTTTTCCAACACCAGTGATACCTAATAATAAATATACACGAGTATTTTCAAATCCTCCGCCAATAAGTTGATTAAAACCTTGCATACCAGTGATAAGTTTTCGATAACTAGACGTAACCTCTTGCCATGCATCTGTCATAACAGATTCCATAACTTCCGGAGTTAAACTAAAAGCTCTTTCTGTACTTGATTCTACTTTAGCTTTTCTAAATAAAGTATTTAACTCAGAAGTCGCTGCTTCTATTTCTGATGATATTTCTGACACACTACGATAATCTGCATTTTTAAATCTCTGCCATAATTCTATCATAGGATCAACACGTTCATATATAAATGCATATTTTATAGCAAATGAAACAGTTTCATTTATCCAATCTATCTCTGCATTTGACATATCTTTGAAATCTGATATATCTATAATATCGTTATCCAAGATACCTCCATTTATGTATTTCAAGATCATAATACGATCTTGAAGATTTCTTTCTAATCTTGCTTCTAATCCTTTCTTGATAAAAAGAATTCTTTTATATCTCTCTTGATCAGAAATATATTTTTCCATATCAAGCATTTCAATTAAATTTCTAAGATTTATATACTGAAGTCTTCTTACGTTTCTATTCTCTGAAATAACAAAGTTACACAATAAGTCTAAAGAAGACAAATCAAAATTCAATGGTATTTTTCTTTTATTTTTTACATATGTTTTTCCTTGCCCATATGCTCTCTGTCTGTTAGTTATAATCATAATCACTATACCTTCTTTCAATTCTATTACTAAAAAGTTGACTAGATTATAAAATCATAATTAAACGAAAATGCGTAATTAGCCCAGAATAGGTGCAATTAGAAACATATAATATAGTTATATATTATTAAGATGAAATAAAATAATACTTTAAAAGGAGGAAATTATTATGAAAAATGTAACTGTAAGATTTTTAAAGAATAATGAGAAAGGAGATTCTATATACTGCAAATCAGTAATAATACATTCAGATAATGATAGCTCTATTTGTTATGTACATGCCCCATTTGATAATAGTTTTATAAAAACAATTACAGAAACTTATTTTTCTAACTATTATGAAGAGGGTAAACTTGTTAAAATTGAAGTGACTGGCAAAGATAAATCAGACATACGATGCACAGATTATTACCGTTATGATGGAAATAATCTAATAGAAAAAAGTAATTCTTTAGATAGCTGTATTGAAATATTTAAAGATTTTAAAAACGAAAAACCACATACGCATATACTCAAGATAGAAGATGAAGAGGATAAGCCTGATATAGAAGTTATATATACGTATGATAATAATGGTAGAATAAAAACAGCACATGTAGAGTACTATAATAGATTATACGAATACGAATATTTAGATGGTATTACAAAAATATCATGCAACCAATGTGACGAACATGTCTATGAAATAGATATAGATAAACATCCAGGATTATTTGCGTTAATATAGTAAAAAATAATAATAGAAGGTGTTCATGTAAACACCTTCTTTATTTTTTGATTATTTCTACGTTACTGGTAAAAATAAACCTGTATACAAACTATTTAGTAATCTTTAGTATAATCTATAAAAAATAAACACAATCTATACCGTATTTCTAATCACTAAAATCCCCTAAGAGATCTAAGTCTCTTAGGGGATATTTTTTCTTAAGAAAAATGCTTAGATTTTTCTATATTTATAAATCCAAACTTATCAAATCTAAAATCAAGATAATACATATTACCTAATGAAAATGTCATCCAACCAGAACCCTCTACTCTGAATTTATTTTTTGCACTAATATTGTAATTCAAATAATGCTTCTTTTTTCGACCTATTAATTTTCTAGAATGAACTGTGACATGATGATTATGGTTTTTGTTAACAGTGCATCTTATACTATCATATATTTCATTATCCGCAATCATCGGAATAAAAATATGAACTCTGGCAACGTATGGATTTTTATCAATTTCATCATAAAGATTATCAAAATCTCTATAAACTTGATGAGTGGCAAAAATCTCATCTACCACAATTATTCTAGTATTTTGTATTTTATAAAGTTTCATCTAAACCATTCCCTCCCATCTTGCTTCACATATTTCTATTTTACCTTTTCTTTTTAATACAGTTATAAAAGTATTAGAATCTATAGCAAACTCTTGAAACCATAGAGTATCGGCTCCAGGAATAACCGTACCCTTGTAAAAACTATGAATCTTAAGTTTTTTACCATAAACTCTAAATTTATCTACTAGCTTAAATTTACGATTATTAGCATTTATAACCGCAGGTTCTTCATCTACAAATAAATGTATTTTGTACATTGTGCTTAATGTGTCTGATTGTATTAGCTGTTCAACTTTATCGAACACCTCTTCTCTTTTTTGAAATGATAGTTGATATAAGTCATCATGTTCTAGTACAATAATAGCAATATTTTTTGCAAATTTAATTTTCATTTTGTATCCTCCACTATATTTCTTTTAAAGCGTCTATGATATCGTCTGCAGTAACAATGATATCAGATTGATTGTCATTGATAAATCTAGCAAATATTTCATAAGTGCTCATAGACTTATCGAATAGATAGCTATACTTATCATACATTTCAACAGTCTGTTGATCAAAAGATTTCTCATCAGGAGACATTTCTTTATCAAACTTAAATTTCACTGTTTTATCAGTACGATAATATTCTTTAATTATATTTAAAGCATCTTGTGTATCGTAATTCGATACACATTTTAATCTTATATAATCAATACCTTCCTTTTCACGAAGATCGTTTATATAAGATATAACCTTCTGAGGATCTGTCATAATAATATCATCTATAGATATAGTATCATATCTAAAAGAATGAACCGGTTCTTTATGGATATAATAGTATCTAGTATCCATATCATATAAAACTAATTGAAATCCTTTGGTTTCTTCTTCTCCGAAATTCCAGCGAATAGGCGACCCATTATAGTAACAAAATCCATGCATAGCTGGACCAGTGTGAACATGACCTGCAATAACAGGACCCATACAGCAGCTAAAATCAGAAGGACTGAATATTTTACTTTCTCCCATTTTGTTATCATATATTGCTCCTTCTATAGAACCGTGCATAAATACCATATCATATGCACCTGATTCGTATAACACTTTAGAGTATTCATCATCAGTTACATTGTATAATTCTGGAATACATAACACTCTGCATCCATTTATATATTGAAATTGTATTGTTTCTACAATACGAAGATCAACTTCTTTATCTTCTAGATATGGATAAAATAATCTGAGCTGATCAGCATCATGATTCTTAGTTCCTAAGATTAAAATAAGAACAGTATGAATCCCACGTTTAGCGTTATTTTTACATACATTATACAACTCTTTAAAAAAAAGATTAGCATATAACGTAGTATCAGTGTTTGACATAAATAGCCTATCAAAGAAATCTCCATCTATAGATATGCAATCTAATGGTAAATCTTTGATTCTATCTATAAATTGCTCTTTAAGAATATTAAATTCCACTTTGGGATCTATCTTCCCAAAGTGTAAATCTGATATGTGAGCCTGCATAGAGATACCACGTTTAGTGGTATACTCTAAGTTAATATTACTCAGCGAAGTAGTGTAGTGGAACGGTCTCATGAATATCCTCCTTTAATTCTAAACACCACATACATCTCATCTTAATACAATACCACATAAAATCCTTAATAGTATTGAATAATTCTGGTGTAGATCTTGGTGTTAATAATTTATAACGAAATAATTTAGCAGTATACTCCCTCTTAAAATTTGTACACGTATCATATCTATACACTTTTATAGCATTTTCATTCAATATGATTACATACTTAATTCTTCTATCTGAATTAGCATCATCCATAACCATAAAAGAGAGTTCATATTCACCATCCATTAACGGAGCTGTTTCGATATGACTCATTAAACGATGTCTATTTACAGTGACACCTTCTGTTTGTTCGTCAAAGAACATAAAGAATTTTCTTTCATTGGTATACCAGCCAAAGAAATTCTTAATCTGTTCTGGTGTCAGTTTATCGATACTATTAAGAAATTTCATAACTTCATAAATCTTGATATGGTTGTCTCTAAGTTCTAAAGTTTCTGCAATCTGTTTCTTCACAATTTCTAAAATTCTCATGTTTATCTTCCTCTCATGTAATCTATAATGACATCTATCATTATTCCGTAACAAAATTCACCATAACCTTGAGCGTTATTAATTTTTAATACATCGAATGAAATTTCCTTATTTTCTTCTCGTTTGTCAGTTATGTATATCAGTTCATCTAAAGGAGATCTGGTTTCTACTATAACCATCTCTTCGCCTTTTTTAAATTTGATAGTATAAGTGTCTATAATGCTTTTCACTTCTAACCTATCATCTTTTATATTCATTGCAAATGCTGCAAACGAATATATGTCTTTTTTTCGTATAAGTGTAACATATTTTTTTGATTTCTTAAGCATCTTACACATTGAATTACAATGAATGATATATGTAAGTCTGCTCAATATATCCCTCTTCTTGAGATCATCTTTTAATGATCGTACTTCAAGAATCTGTTGATATGGTAATTCCATCATATCAATCCTCCTTTCTTTTGTATTCATAATTATAATATATAATTATAAAATCCTCTAATAACGCAATCCAAAAATATCTTTAGATCTTGTTTCTATATAGAATCTATTATAATATGAATATACCAATGACATGAAAAATCGTTCACAATCATTAATATATTGAATATTTTGTATGAGAGTTAAATCGATAACTTGTTCTTCGAAACAAACTACTTCTTTATTTAATTTTAGAATAAGTATACCATCAACAGTAATTCCATATTCAGTATATAGACTTCTTCTATATGCAGCTGTTTGAAGATGATATTTGTAAGAAAAATGATTGCTTGTTTTGAAATCTATCAGAAATATCCTTCCATCTATTTTTAATAGCATATCTAAAGTGCCACCATAGTATTTACATACTAAAGGCTGTTCTTGCATTAACACTTCTATATCATGAGTAGATATTATATCCCACCATTCTTTAAAAGACATAAATGCATTTTTCATTTTATACTTATCGGAAATATTGTCTACATCTGAAAAAGTTTCTACATATCCAGTAGAAACATATTTTTCAATAGCATCATGAACTCTGGTTCCAATATTTGCAGAATTTTCACTGAATTTATTGTGGTCCATATGTTTTACACGACCTATATAATTAGCCCAGTTCATCAGTCCATCTGAATGAATCATTTCTTTTAAAATAGAAGTCACTCTAGGAACTCTTGAACCAAAATAAGAATAAGGAGATTCAGTTATATCGGTATTATCGAGAAGAAGATTCATCTCTGTAATCAGAGATGAATCATTTATAGTATTATAAATAAATGGTTTCATTGATTATTTTCTACCAAGTATTCTATTAAACAACCTACAGAAGAATGAAGGATTAGTGGATTTATTTTGAGCCAAATCTGTATCACTGTATCCTAACTTTTCTTCAGTGTAATTGTTCGTATAATAATCTTCTCGATCATACCCATACGGTCTAATGGTATTACCAAGGAAGTATGCAGCGTAGAAATCTTCCTGAAGCTCTCCCAACACACCTACCTTTAACGTAAGAATTCCGAACGAAGATTCGTCCTCATCATCGTATACTACAAACTGCAATCTTGACTGTTTCTCTACTAAGTTCTGCTCAATCATTTGATCTAACAGTTCGATTGCCATATTTGCTAACGGTAAATCATCAAATATGAAAATATTGTATTCATTATTTTCATGATCGATAACAATCTCGCCAATATGTAAATTGTCGCTCTTATAATCGGTAATATAGATATTATCTATCATATCGGTGACCAATGCAAAGTATAAAGGAATTTCTCCTTTTAATAACACTTTTGCTCCTTTCAATTCTTGGATATCTGTTTCATCCATCGGAATATTGTAATAAAACATAATTAAAATTTCCTCCTTATTTTTCTTTATTTAAAAGTTACAGACCTAATAAATTTACATAGTTTAACATCAATGTAAATATACGGAAATAGGAGGAATTAGATATGAAAGCATCTATTAAAACCTATGATAGTTCTTTCCTCTACGGCAAAGCTAACTATGGAAAAGGACTTTATGAATATATCATAAAGTCAGAAAGAATCGATAAAAACGATCCAAGTTTTGATGACGTAAGATATATGGTTAAGAAAAACCAAGTCACATCTTGTTTAGGTCTATTATTAGATCGAAAATCTATTGTTCTTATGATGCCAAGCAAGCCTCAATCAAGAGCATTTAAAGTTTTGGCGGCTAAAGATGTAAAAGAAGACAAAAGCACAAAAGTATTCATTGATGTTTCTGATATCATCAGTTTCAGAGATGGAAAATATACAATCAAAAATGCAGATATTGATAAATTGATTTCATATCTCGCATGTGCATTAAATACTTTGATCTATCACACGGATCCTAGTATTATCATGAACAACAATTCTATTATAGTATCATCTACAGAAGCATTTGCTAAAATGTGTACAAATATCATTGACTATATGAGAATAGGTGGAGTTGATAATATCAGAGCTAAAATGTTATATATTAGCTCAGTGTATTATCAAGTAGGAATCTTATTAAAAGATGATAATGATTCTGTTGAACAAAAAGCTCTTAAGATATCTAAATTATCTAAAAGGGAAGCAGAGATGATTAGAGTGCAAGCTCCAGCATCATCTTTTGAAAATATTAATTCATTTGTAGAATGTATAGCTAAAATTTTAAGGGTAGAAGATGCACTTAAGATAGATAACTTCATAGACAAATGGATATTTTTATATGGAACTGGAACTCAATTTGCAACTGAAATTTATACAGCATTTGCTAATGCTATTATAAATGCATATGTGGGTGCATATCTTAATAATCAAAAGCAAATAGAAAAAATAACTGGAAGTAGCATGGTTGAGTTTTGTAATACTTTATTTAGAATTGGAGGAGACTTATTATAATGGCGGTTTCAGTACAAGATATCGCTGGATTAAAAAATAAAAAGGTATATGGAACCTCTAACGAAAAAGTAGTTTTAAGTAAAGACTTCGATAAAATCATTCATAGCCCACAGTATACAATACTTGGGTTTATGAATGGATATATGTATGCTAGTACAGGATTGTATTTAGCTAAAAATACTATAGATGGAGAATCTATAGCAGAAATTAAACTCGAAGTAGAACATGCGACTTTCTATGAAGGTAGCAAATTTTTCTATGCTTATATTGAAAATACTGTATATAAAATAACACAAAATATGAAGATTGAATGGTCAAAAAGTTTTGAAGATAATATTCAGTCTATCATAATGGACGTTAAAGGTGCATTATATATTGTTTTTAAATCCAGTAGAGATATAAGAAAATTTTCAGATAATGGAGAAGAAATCTCTATTATCGATGGATCTGATGATCCAAAAAAACATGTTAAAATATATAATTGTTTTATTTCTAAAGGAGCTGGATGGTTATATGTTATAGGAACAGAATACTGGGATTATAACAATAAAGCCAGAAGTTTCATTGATAAGTATGATACTCGTACTTGGGAAAAAATTGATAGACAGATAATTGCGTATGGAGAAAATGTGGATATGGATGATCCTCAATATATATACGATACATTTTCTGTCGTTGGAGATTATATCTATATTTATGCAATGCAATTTATTTCCAAAATAAATATAAAAGCAATAGAATACTGGAGATATATCGGAGGGTATAATCCAGCTACCGATACCTTTGATAAAGTAGCTCATATAGAATTTAGTGACAATCCTAAAAACGAATATCTATATTTCGCTGAAGACTTATATAATTCAAACGGACATAGTTTCGGTAAAATGGGATTGAACGGTAAAACTATATGGAAAATATCAATGACTGATAGTGTAGATGAAATTGATTTCAAGATATGTATATATCGAAATAAAATATATACTACACATAAGGCCATGGTTCAAACTAAAAAAGGATATATCTTATCTCTCAATGATGATCAAGTTTTATTCAAAACAAGAAACGGACATTTGATAGAGATAGTAGATTTTAATGCTGACGAAATATATTCTCCAAATAATTATTATGGAATGTATTTGTTGGCTGATCAAATTAAAGATGGTATACCTAAAATAGTATATCATCCTCTACGTCATGACGATGGTGATGTGATTAATGAAAATGGAGAGGTATTATTATTACCAGAAGAAAACTTTCATTATACTGATCCAGAAAATTATGATTATAAATATTTGCTTTGTTCAGATTACAGAATAGATGCAAATGAATTTAGTATAATCTTTGCGAAAAATTATAAGCCTGTTATAACAAGACTTAAAAATGTAATCAAGACAAAACAGCCATATCTACCAGACAGAATGCATGAATTTATTTTATCTATGCCTGGGAATAGGATCGATACAATGCAAGATTATGATCTTATAAGAGCTAGATTTAAATATTCATATGACAGATATCTTTTAGCTGATAGAAATATGTTCTTCACTGAAATAATCACTAAGGATTTAGGTCTTACTATTATAACTAAGAAAAAAGGTTATGCTATAATAAGAAAACAGAGAGATATTTATACTTATCTCTTATCTAAATTTGATGATGTGAATTTGTTAGAAGAATGGTTAAAAGAGAACGGGGTTCTTGAAACTGCTCTTCCTAAATATGTAGGAGATCTTATACACCATACCATGGACATGATTCAATCTATCCAGATGGCTGGAACTCCAGTACAATACTATATTCAACCATTTAAACAGCATTCATATTGGTTTGATGGATATGAATTTCCTAATAATACTTGGGGAACACAGATATTTTCTTGTACAAATCTTCCATATGATAAGAGAAGATGTGTCAAAACTGCTTATATTGACAGTTTGGCTAATATGATAAAACGTCAAGAGATAAGACCATTATTATTATTCCTAAATGGAAAAGCTATTAAATGGTCAGATGTAACTATAGTAAGAGATTGGTCATATAGTTATCTTCTTATAAACAATACAAATCCATATGAAACTGATTTGTCATGTATAGTATTCCCATGTGATATCAGATACGGTGAAGATAATAATTGTCTTAAAGAAGATATATGTGATACTTACTTCTATTTTGATGAAAATGGATTGCTTACAAATGATAGGGATAGAGTATCTATTCGTATGGAAGTTATAGATAAAAATATTGTTGGTGGTACATTTAACTATGAAAATCGATATATAGAAGTAGAGAATAAATATAATCAAAGAGCAAGTGAAAGAAATATATTTACTTTTGAAAATAACGCTCTGTTTCCAGATAGTAGATTTTATATCCAAGAACATGGCAAAGATATATTTACATATCTCAGAGACACTGAAGGGGTTATCTTTAAAACATTCTATTGGATAAAAGCAAATGACTATTATGGAAATATCTATAAAGTCCCAGATGGAAGTTATACCAAAGATAAGATGATAGTTGATGCTAAAGGTGGAGATTCATCCGAATTAGATAGTTTTAAAGCTCCATTCAATTATCATATGTATAGATATAAAACATATGCAGAAAATATAGCTGAAGCGGTAACTTATATTATGGAATATGATATGAGTTTATTGGTTAAATATTATAAAGACCAAGCTAAAATCCAATCATATACATTTACTGGAAAATATCTTATAGATAGAGTGCCTGCAGATGGTGGTTGGTTAATTATGCCAAGAAGCAGAAAAAGAACATACGATGATTATATCATCGTATTTAGAAATAATCATCTATATGAGTATTATAAAGAGATTCAATACGATACTCATAACTTTAAGATACCTATATTTAATCATATAGGTAGAGATGATATAATAGAAATTGTTCATTTTAAAGAAGTGGACAATTCATACTACAGTTTAACTATAGATCCTAAAAAACCAGATTATTTACCAGAAGGATTGAGATATGATAATTTCTTGTTATTTGGTAACAGTCCATCTGGAAAGGAATTTTATGATGAATTCTCTGTAGAAAATAGTGTTCAATATGATATTGATTTTGCATATAAAAACAATTTCAATGGAAAAAGATACTTAAACACAGAATTTAAACTAAAAGATCCTTACTACGAAGGTAAAAAACTAAATATGTGCTCTAAACGTCAATTTAGACACATGTATTATAATATTTTCTATACTAGAGATTCAGTTAATTTAGATCCTTCATTTAGATTTTGTCATGATAAATCTAAATTTATGATATTTAAAAACTGGATAGCTCTAACACAGTCTGATTGGGATTTAAATATAATGACAAATGAATCTCCAAAAAAATATATATCAATTACATTTAATGAACGGCTACATGAAGGGGATAATATTGAAATCTTCTATCTTCCAATGTCATATGATGAAATTGATATTACTGGAGATATTGACCAAGAATTATTTGAATCTCCTAATAATGATATTCAAATTAATAGTGGACGATTAGGATATGTATTCGATAAAGATCTGTATATGATATCTATAAATGGATATAAGGTTAATTATGAATTTATTGAGAATATAAATAATCATAGATTTAGATTAACAAAACCATATACCGAAATCATTAAAGCAGACGATCCATATCCTAGAGTCATGCCAAAGGTATTGTTATATAGATTCTTACAACCAGATCAATTACTTAGCAGATTATATAGCTATAGCGATAAATGGTCAGATGCAGTGGACTGTTTGAGTCCTAAATCGTATGAGAATCTTTTGATAGAACACACAAAAGTATAAAAGTAAATCGGTATAGGGATTATTTTCCCTATACCGATATATTTATTCAATTTCAAGTTCTTTTTGATTTTCTTCTGGGTAAGAAAACATTTCATCATATTCTCTTTCTGGCAATGGATTGAATGTCACTACCATATTCGTATGTTCAGGAATATCAGTCTTTACTTCTGATATATAAATATCATTTGCTCCAATATCTATATTTAACTTATTATTAGATACAGTTGCACACATCTTCAAAGTATCTTTAACGATAACAAATCCTAATACTGAACTTGAAAATACTGAAGTAAATGACTCTTTGCAACTATTCAAAAACATCCACTGGACTTCTCCATAAATAGATGCAATTGCAAATACTACTATTTTATTGCTACTTTTTGTAGACGATGAGATTTCATCTTTTAAATTTCTTGATAAATAAATTTTTTTCATAGTCCGATCTCCGTTAAAAAATTTTACCTTTAAACATTTAACACAAAAACGTTGTTTGTACATTTTTTTTAAGGCTTTTGAACAGAAAAAATAAAAAGCTTGAAATCGGCGCAAAACCGTGTTATATGTTTTAACAGATCATGTATCTTTACAAGCTGTGAGAGGTTCCTATCTCTCGCAGTTAATTTTTGCATTTTTAAGTAGGTGATAAAATGGATAAGTTTCCTTTAACAAAAGTCGGCTTTTTAGCTTTGGAAGAAGAACTAAAACACTTAAAAGGGGTAGACAGACCCAACATTATTGCCGCTATTGCCGAGGCCCGCTCCCACGGCGACCTTTCGGAAAACGCCGAATATTCTGCGGCTAAGGAAAAACAAAGCTTTATCGAGGGGCGCATCCAGGATTTGGAAGCCGTATTAAGCCGTGCCCAGGTTATTGACGTCGCCAACACCAAAGCTGACGTTATCCGTTTCGGCGCCACCGTTCAGGTGGTTGACGAAGATACCGATGAAGAAAAACAATACCAAATTGTCGGCGACTATGAGGCAGATATCGAAAAGAACAAAATATCCCTGTCTTCTCCGCTGGCCAAAGCCCTGATCGGCAAAGGAATCGGCGACATCGCCGAATACACGGCTCCGGGCGGCAAAAAATCTTTTGAAATTTTGGATATCAAATACATTTAAGCGCATTGGAAATCTGAAAATCCGACATATATTAAAGCCGCAAATTCATGCGGCTTTAATTGTTTTAGAGGAAGAAAAAATGTCGGACAACAAAAACCAATGCGTTCTGGACTACGCCAACAAATGCGACTGCCGCGAAGATGACAACTGCGGCTGCACTTTTCCGAACAACTGCAGTCAGGATTTCGACTGTCCTGACAACGATTGCGGCTGCGGCACCGGAGAAACGGCCGGCAGCAAAGAAACGTCAGATAACGAAAACCGGCTTGACGGCGATGAAGACAGCGAAGAAGACGATGCCCGTCCTCCGGACGAAATCGCCTTCCGCCTGATATGTTCCGATTGCGAATGCCAATGCATCA
>OGQJ01001370.1_pt1 | contig 22341 bp, 15 predicted proteins | sample 1553161 | NCBI WGS metagenome assembly OGQJ01 (sample SAMEA2579923, study PRJEB22360) | human gut metagenome | biome: human gut; feature: human-associated habitat; material: faeces | place: Denmark | collected 2008/2010 | reverse complement strand
CAGAAGAATTTTGAAATCAAAAAAATTAAACGCTCGGCATTTAAAGCTAAAAAGGTTCACTCACACCCTTTTCACGAACTTTTTTATCTTGCCCGCGGTGAATGTACGGCATTTATCAGCCACAATATATACAAATTCCACCACGGAGATATTGTAATCGTCCCTGCCGGAACAATCCACAAGACTGATTATACAGGAAAAGGTATGCACGAGCGAATTGTAATAAGCTTTAAGCCAACCGTCACAGAATGGCTCAACAATGTTGTCGGCACGGATATCGTATCTGATGTTATGCAGGCAGGTGTTATCTCAATACCCGAAAAACGAAGAGATTATATAGAAAGCCTTCTTGAAAAGCTCCTCTTTGAAAATGAAGGACAGGATCCTTTATCTCCCGGCTTTGTAAGCGTTGCACTCGCCGAGCTTATGCTTTTTATAACCCGTTGTAAGAATTATGAAGAAAATGTAATAAAAGAGATTGACGTTAATAACAGAATTATGCAGGAGGTTGCAACTTACATTTACAACCATTACAGCGAAAGGCTTATACTTGAAGATGTGGCGAAAAAATTCAATCTCAGCCGTTCGTATCTTTCAAAGAAATTCAAGAGCGTTACCGGCTTTGGTTTTAAAGAATATATAATAAATGTCCGCATACAACACGCCTGCGAACTTCTTCTTAACACTAACAAATCAATAACTGATATTGCATTTGAGTGTGGTTTTAATGACAGTAATTATTTCGGCGATGCTTTCAGGCGTACCAAGGGTATTTCACCTAATAAATACAGAAAAAATAAAGAACATATGTAAATAAAGCCTTACAAACAGCCGATTATATATATAAAGACACGGATGGTTTTATCAGATTGCTTTTATAAGCATTTAACTATTAATTATTACAAATTGTGCGTATGCACAGAAACGGAGGAATAATATGGAATTAAACGGAGTTAATTCTTATTACACAGGCTATGCTTCAACAGCCAGCCAGACTAATAAAGACAACAAGACATCAGGAACAGCTTCTGCTAATAATTATTCAGATACTGCTGCCACTTATGAATCTTCTAAAGGCCAGACTGTTTCATCTGCTACATCAAAATCAACCAATCCTTCTTTAGTAGCACAGTTAAAAGCTGACTCTGACAATCGTATGCAGCAGTTACAGTCACTCGTAAGCAAGATGTTTGAAAAGCAGGGAATTACAATCGGAACTGCTGATGATATGTGGAAAGTACTTGCCAGCGGCAACTTCACAGCAGATGCTGATACAATTGCCAAGGCTAAAGAAGATATTTCAGAGGACGGATATTGGGGAGTTAAACAGACATCATCAAGAATCTTTGATTTTGCAATGGCTCTTGCTGGTGATGATGAAGAAAAGATGCAAAAGATGAAAGCCGCTGTAGAAAAAGGCTTTAAGCTTGCAACCAAATCATGGGGCAAAGAACTTCCAGACATAAGCAAGAATACATACAGTGCTGTTATGGACAAGTTCGATGATTATTTTGCTTCCAAGAAGACATCCACTGACACAGAATAAATCATAACCAACACAGAATAATATTATAATAACAAAGGCAGGAAAGTAAGAACCTCTTAAGCAATAACTTAAAGTTTCTCATATTCCTGCCTTTTTATTTTCTTTAATTGATAATCTAATTCTCACTCCACGAATAGTAGAACTGTATAAGTCCTATTCTTGAACTTGTATCGGTCTTTTCATTGATAGCTGAAATGTGCCTGTACAATGCAGACCTTGACATACACAGCGTGCTGGCAAGTTCGGATACATTTCCGTCCGACTCTGTTAATACCTGAAGAACCTCTTTTTCCCGCTCTGTAAGTGAATATGCCTGAACAAATCTTTCTAATTTATAATTTACAGCAGGTTCAGTACTAACCGGCTCTTTAACACTAATTACAAGCTGTGTAGAATAAGCATAAATAGCAACGCTTATTAATGCAAATAAAACAAGTGCGACAACGCTTATTATCATTGTATTTGCACTTGATAAAAGCAGTACTGATGTAAAGCTTGTTATAACTGCTCCTGCATTATTGACTGCCCTGCCCATTCCAGCCCATAATTCTGGAATATCTGTATTGTATGAGAACTGAATAAACATTGTTGTAAAGTATACAACGAAAAATCCAGCCGACATATAAAATGCAACAAGTCCTATCATAAACGGACCACCAAGTTCTATTACTGCCACACACATAACTGAAAGAAGTGTTACACAGTACATAATAATATTAATAAACGCTCCTTTATTAATTCCAAACACATATCCTGCAACAAGACCGCTTACAGCAAGGATAACTCTTGGTGTTTGTCCAATATCGACACTTCCTTCCGCGTGTACAAGTGTTACGGCATTATCAAGTGTTGAAAATATACAAGTCATAAGTGCAACTATAATAATAAGCGTTATCCCTGCCGTTTTCTCATTCTTATAGACAATATACGAAGCTCTTCCATCAGCCGCTCTGGCACTATTAGCAGCCATGCTGTCAGTTCCAAAGCCGTAATACACAAGCACTATAAGCCCCACGCACAGCATTATACTTTCAGCTAAGTTATTATTAACGATATTATTAGCAATAAACTGTATAAGCACTCCAAGTGCATATGCAATTCCTATCGCATAGGATACCGGCATAGAATAGTTGCTTATATTAACTGCAAGTGAATAGTGCACAGCACTTCCTACAATTCCCATTATCGCAAAGAATACACAACCGCTTATGAATATTGAGACATAAGAGCTGTGTGTACCCATAACTGCTATACATATTATGCCAGTTATTACTACACATACTTTAAATATGTGCAGTAACAGCATATTATTATTCTTTCTGTATACACGCTTTAACAACGGATACATAAGAAATCCGGCAACACTTACACCCAGAATATAATTCTGTGCATTTACTACTCCATTTGAATTTATAACATATAACATCATATTATCATACATATATTCTGTACCAAGGAATACATAATTAAATAATGCAATAATGATAATGTTAATCATTGGTACTTTATTCTTCATATTAATCTCCATTTCTAATTCACGCAATCCTTATGAATACATACAAAGTTCCGCAAGGAACTTCTAAGTGACTACGAAGTAGTCATATTATACCATTGCTTTTCTCACAAGTAAAAGCTTTGTTCCTGCTGGAATTATATCCGAATCAACAAGTCTTTGTATAGTGCTGTTTTCCTCCCTCATCAAATCCCCTGTTGTGTCATATTTCTTGGCTATATCCCATACTGTGCATTTACCGTCAGATATATAACCCACCATTGAAGGGAGTGCCGAATAATCAACATTTTCTCTCTTATTGCACTCACACTCGTCAATGACATTAATATTAAATGGCTCAAAGCAAATCGTATCCAATGCGATTACTGCTTTAACCTCAATCTGTGCACTGCTGTTCATTGATGCCTGAAGCTGTTCTATTGACGGTCTTATCGTATATTCTATCAGATTCTTATTATATTCCTTTAATTCAACTACCGTTGTGAATGGAATTACTGAATTAATGCTTCCCATTGGAGAATTATCATCAGAAGTTATGTAGAATATATTAACTATCACAGCACCCATTATCTCTATTCCCTCAGGAATACATTCGTAACTGTCAATCTGTACATTAGCCGTTGCATTGACTATCTGCATAAGATTAATGTAATCTTCTACCTTGACATTACCTGAAACCCTGCATTTATTATTGTTTCTTATAATAAGCTTCTTTAACTGCTGTGTTTCCTGCTTAATATCAACATCAAAGCCCGGAATATACATATCCCACATAGCATTGCGACTGCACTCCTCATAAGATTTAATATCCATATCAAGTACCAGCTCAACAGCAACATCCCTGTTATTGCCGTCATAATCCGGTCTTACCTCTACATTTTTACTTATTACATTGTAACCAACATACGATATTCCATCAGGATTTGCACCGCTCACATCTATTATTCCAGTAAATGGTGTGCTTGTTTCATACCATTGCACCTGTCCTGCCTCATCATCAGCAATATACATAATAAATACATTCAGCTCACCGCTTACACTTAGTCCGTCCTCTGTCATTCTTGTGTTGACATTTCTTACATCTACATCGTCCCATACAAGACTTCCTATATCTGCCTTTCCATTAGGAACTGACACAGTTTCCTTAATTCTTAAGTTATCTTTCATATTAACGTCAGCCTGCACATATTCAAAATCCTTTAACAAAAGTTCTGCGTTACAGTCACCGTCCTCAATTCCTGTTGATATGGAAATGTTCTTAATCTCCTCACATGTTACCGTCAAAGCCACAATTGCCTTTACACTTATCTTTCTTGAATTAATGGATTTAATCGTCAGATCCTCAAGCTGTGCCTTGCAATTTACATCAAGCCCTGTAGCATCACACGACAGATTGACATTTTCAAGAAAATTAAGTGAACCATCCATTCTTACCGGTATAAATCTTTTATCGTTCTCACTGCTTCCTGTATACATAATCGCAAATACAAGTGTTCCGTCAATCTGGGCTTTATCCTGATTAACCCTCACACCGTTAACTACTGCCATTCCCCATTCTTTGACAATTAAATCAATATCCGGTTTGCTATCCATAACATTAAAATCATCATCAAGAGTAATCTGGGTTGTATTAGTACATTTTATAACATATTCGTGAATATTTTCGTGTTTAAGATTCACAACAGACCTCCCAATATACATTTCTTATTCAATATATGCACTCTTTCCTAAGCATATTACTTAATCTGCTGTTATTCTCTTTTATTAATAATCTGACTGCAAAGTGTTTATATATCGTTTAATCTATAATATTTCATCTGCATATTATAATCTACATCTTGAACACTACTGACTCGTCACGTTTTTCATATTTCAACACAATATATGGAGTTGTGCTTACTTCATTTACCTGCTCGCCCTCTGCTGGTCCTATAAGCTTAAAATCTGCATATACCGCATTACCACTCACATATACATCATCTACTCTTATGCTGTATCCAGACGTCTCCTTCGTTCCATATCCTGCAACAATATAGGTATAGTCCTTTGTTGTATAAGTCAGTCTTAAGGTGGACTGCTTCTTATTGTCTATTAGCTTCTTTAATTCTATTGGTAAATCTTCGTTCTCAACAACTGTATAGTCAATCTTCTCGTGATTATCTGCCTGACCACCTGAACACGCCATACAAAAGCTTATTGCAAGCATAAGTGCCACTACAACCGTGATATTAAGAAACATATGCTTTCTCATAAAGACATTTTTCCTAATAAAATGCTTCTTATACTTAAACTGCTGATAACTTCCCATAAAAAATCCCTGTTAATAAGACTTGTTATCATCTTATTAACAGGGTCGTTAATTTATTCTACCGCATAACCTTTTTCTTTGATTACTGCTATTACATCATCAACATATTTCTCACATTCTTCGTGAGTGCCAGCCTCAACCATAACTCTTACAACCGGCTCTGTTCCGCTTTCTCTTACAAGAATTCGTCCATCATTGCCAAGACTTTCTGCTACCTTGTCAACTGCCGCCTTAACATCTGTATCGTCCTGTGCTGCTGTCTTGTCATATACACGGATATTCTTAAGCACCTGTGGATATATCTGAAGTGAAGCTGCAAGCTGTGAAAGCGTCATCTTCTTGGCTATCATAACCTCCATCATCTTAAGTGCTGTTATTATGCCATCACCTGTAGTTGCATATTTGCTGAATATGATGTGTCCTGACTGCTCACCGCCAAGACGATATCCGTTATTAACCATACATTCATATACATACTTATCGCCAACTTTAGTCTTCGCATAGTCTATTCCAGCCGCATCAAATGCCTTGTAAAGTCCGAAATTAGACATTACTGTTGTAACAACTGTATTGTCTATAAGCTTTCCTCTTTCTTTCATATAACATCCATAAATATATAATATATGGTCTCCTGTTATAACATTGCCATTCTCATCTACACAAAGACATCTGTCGGCATCGCCGTCAAATGCAAAGCCTGCATCAAGATGTTCCCTCTTAACAAGATCCTGTAAGCCTTCTATATGTGTAGAACCACAGTTAGTATTAATATTAGTACCATCTGGACTGGCATTAATCACATAAGTCTTAGCCCCAAGTGCGTCAAATACTGCTTTTGCAAGTGTCCAGGCACTTCCGTTAGCCGCATCAAGACCTATTCTCATACCCTTAAATGAATATATTGCAAGGCTCATAAGATAACCCATATACCTGTTACGTCCAGCAGTATGGTCTACTGTACAGCCTATATTTTCTTTAGTGGCATAAGGTATGTTCTCCGGTTCGCCATCAAGATACTTCTCAATCTCACTTATGACATCTTCTCTCATCTTCTCACCCTTGCTGTTGATGAGTTTTATTCCGTTATCATAAAATGGATTGTGGCTTGCAGATATCATAATTCCGCAGTCAAAATCTTCTGTTCTTGCTATATAAGATACGCTTGGTGTTGTTGTAACGTGCAAAAGATAAACATCAGCTCCTGAGGCTGTAAGACCTGCAACTAATGAATACTCAAACATATAGCTGCTTCTTCTTGTATCCTTGCCTATTACAATCTTAGCCTTGCCATCCTCTTTATCCCTGCCATAATACCAGCCAAGAAATCTTCCTACTTTAAATGCGTGATCAACCGTAAGGTTTACATTAGCTTCACCACGAAATCCATCTGTACCAAAATACTTACCCATTATTACTCCTTCCAGTTACAAAAGCTTATTCTGCCATCATCTTTTCTGTTGACCAGATTTCTACTTCATATTTATTAGCCTTGTTGTATCTCTTTCTAAGATCCTTAAGCTGCTTTAAATATTCCATTGTAACCTTACCTGAAAGCTTAGATTCGCCCTCTGTTCTCTGCTGGAACTTATATGGGATTTCAACTACCTTCTTATATGAACCCATTGCAAGAACTTCGACCATAATCTTCCAGCCTATTGGCTGAAGATCTGCTCCTTCAATCACTTCACGTCTGAACATAAAAAGACCACTTGTTGGGTCAGATATCTTTCTAAGACAAGGAAGCATCCACTGTCCTATCTTTCTTGCTGTACCAGATACGAACTTTCTGTACCAGTTAAGTCCACCGTCATCTCCACCAGGTATAAGACGGCTTGGTATACAGAAATCAGCACCGCTTTCCATAGCCTTATACATATATTTAAGTACAATTGGTGGGTGCTGTAAATCAGCATCCATACAAGCCATATACTCACCCTTGGCAAGTTCAAATCCCTTAAGAACTGCTGTTGCAAGACCTGTTTCACCTGTTCTGTGTTCAAGTCTTATCTGTGGAAAATCCTTAGCTACTTCCCTGATTACATCAGGTGTATTATCTTTACTATCATCTACGAATAATATTTCATAATCAATTCCCTTAAGTGCATCATCTATCTGTGTCACCAGATTTCTAATATTCTTTCCCTCATTAAATGTAGGTACAACTACTGATAACATATATTTTCTCCTTTTAATATTCTTATACCAGATTAACTCCAGTATATATAATTGTAATTTAAAAAGCGTGTTAATTATAATACCAATATATAAAGATAGCAAGTCTTTTCACATAAGCAGACCATCCCAGAAGTACCATGCCGATATTACAACAATCTCAACTATAGACAACAACGTAATTATTCCATACCGTACATACCTGTTACAGCCTGCGATTATCTCTGCCACTCCTATATATATTACAAATGAACCCATTATAAATCTCAATGTACTCATAACGCTTGATGTAAGCGGAATAAGAAGTACTATTATTCCAAATATTCCAAGTGCATAATGCTTCTTTCTTATCATCGCTGCATAAAGCATAAGTGTTATAACGCAGAGCCAGCCAAGTATTATTCCATTGAGTGTCTTAACTCCTGATGCCGCTGAGAGCTGCCCTGTACACGACTTAAACAACACTCCGATTACCGGAAACATTTTCTGTGTCCTCCACGCTCTCTGGACGTGGTAAAATGCCCACGAATCACCACAAAAGTATCTCAGATAATTCATATATATGAATATGCCAAGAGGGCTTATCATAATAGCCACAAGCTTCTTTGGTTCTTTTATGACATTTTTAATAAAAGTTCTTATAACACTGGCTAAGCTTATATTTCCAGCTATCAGAATACCAGCTTCTTCTGTAAGCATACACTTATCTATTATACCAGCTTCTTTATTATCTTTCATTTCTGAATTATGCTTAGCCCTGCACTCTGCACAGGTCTCCATAAACATATATGTTATAAGCACAAACACAAGCATACAGCCAACAATTCGTGTTGCACTTGCCATCGCCGCCGCTATTCCTGCCGCCATATAATTATGTCTGGCAGAGTTATAGAAGCACAGTATAACACACAATATGAATAGTGCTTCTGTATACATAGCACCATAGTACACGGCAAATGGTCCTGCAAGCATAAGAAATATAATAATATCCTCAACTGTCTTTTTATTATATTTCTTCATATCAAGCTCTATATCTGCATACTTAACCGCATAATACACTGCTATAATTATACATATGTTGGAAACTGTCATTCCAACGGCATATGTATCTATACTTCCCATTGTGACAAGTCTTACTGCCATACACACAAGAGGGTATAGCGGGAAAAAAGCCCAGCTTGCCATACCTGATGACTTAGGAGGCTGGTAACCATTCTCCACAATCCCTTTATACCACTCTGCATCCCACGGATTCATATAATACAGCCATTGGTGCGGCTCATCAGCAATAAGATTCATCACCGGAACCATTAGAAGCATAACTGCCCTTGAAATAAGCCATACTGCTATTATCTTCACCAAAAGCCTTAACCGTTCATTATCTTTATAGTATCCTGCTACTGCTTTAAACATTCACAACCCCAATATCTGTTATTACAATATATACTGTATATTCGCAATCACGCTGGCAACAAGTGGAATTGCAAACATAACAACTGCAAGCACTGCAATTATTGCAAGATATACACCACTTGCACACATTCCTAACCACTGAGGAACATTAATCCCTCTCTTATGGTCAATAACCATAAGAACTATCATAACAATAAGAATAATCAAAGATATAATTATTCCTGCGTTTCTTCCTGATGGTTTAAATGTAAATACAATCTCATTACTTCCGTCATTAATATTAACTCCTGTAAATATTCCAGCAATCTCGTCTGTATCACACTTTACTCCATTAACTGTAACTGTCCAGTTATCACTCTTAATGATTGGAATTATTGCATAATTATCATTACCGCTTCCGTCAACCTTTATAGTAACTGAGTTATTAGTATATGTTACATCACTCTGCTTATCAGCGTATTTATCGCACAGTGACTGCATTTTATTAAGGTCAATTCCTGCGATTGTGACAATCGACTTATCCGTGATTGCATTACCTGCTGAATCATATGGTCTTGTATATTCTACCTGAACCTCAATATCTTCATCATAAAATGTTCCAAGATATATAAGTCCGTTATTATAATCCGTTGTGTAATACTTATTTTTTACATTCCCTATTGTCGGTATTGCAATCTCTTTACCATTAACAGTTATCTTTACACTTCTGAAAAGATTAGATACATTGGCATCCGAGTCGCCTATATTACGGTCAGTTACACTCATATATACAGCCTTTGTTCCTGTTACAGAATCCTTATAAGTCTGTATGATATGCTTATTCTGCGTTGTTCTGTAATCTTCCAGATTATCAGAAGCTATATTATCTTCTGCAACATGATTATTATTTACAGTAATCTCTTTAGTATCTGTAAGAGTACCATATTCCGTAACAATACCACTTGAATCATGGCTTAATGCACTATACATAATATTGTGCATATATATCCAGTCCTTTGAGCAGTTATTATCATTATAATCTTCTGACTCTACAGACATTGTTGCTTCATTCTTAGTAAAATCTTTGTTAAAATCTACATTTTTTACAGATGAGTCTGTAACCATTGCAAATGGCAGCTGGTAATTAGCTGTATAAAGCTTATACTGACAGCCATCAGTTCCAACCTTCTTAAGTGTATACAATGAACTGTCTAATCTGTTGACATTAACAGCCTCCGTAATGTGTATAAGAGCATCGCTGAATACCGTATTACCTGAATCAAGCATCCAGAGGAAATACTTTGAATGTCCCCATCTTACTGTCTGCTTCTGGCTGTCCTTCTGAAGAGCTGCCGTAAAGCTTGACATTGCACCTCTCTTCATAACAAGAGGGTAGTTGGCATTAAAGCTTAAATCCGGATTAGTTATTCTGTCTACCGGTGATGAGGCTATTTCAAGATTATTAGCCGCTTCCACTGCAAGCTGTACATAATCTCCATACTGATATGGCGTATAAGTATAGAACTTAGGTGGACCTGTCATAGCGATGGCACCTATAATTATCTCAACAGCCATTAATCTTATAATACTGTTAATTCCATATCCGTCTTTTCTAACTATTACATTAATTATATGCACAACAAGCATAATTGCGAATACTGCTATAAAAAATGCAAATGCCCTCTCGTAGGAATTAACTGGAATATACTTATATCCAAGTGCAAATGCAACGCATACTACCACACACACTGCACTTAATATTATATTCTTCTTTTTATCTTCTTTGCTATCTGCAACTATAGTATCTGCATACATTGCTGCAAGACATATGAATGTAAATGCTATAATAAATCCGTTTCGTAATGTATATCCATTATATGAACCAAAATGCCACATAATGTTAGTACCCTCTGCAACTGCCTGAATAACCATTATTGCAAAAAGTGATACTGCATACCAGTTACGCTTTCTTAAAGTTATATCTGTCTTATAATGTGGTAACTTTCTGCTTCTATGTATACCTGTAAATATAAGCACAAGGAATATTCCCATACCATAGAACATCATTATTCTTTCAAATTCGCCAAGACTGAAGCTTCTGAATGTCGGATTAGAAATCCATGACATATACTGCTGTACAAAGCTTAATGAGTTACCGGTTCTCTGTGACTGTGAAAGCTGCGAGAATACCGGAAGAAGCACAAAGGCTGAAAGTCCAATTCCCGTAAATGTACCTATCCCTAAGTTCCACGCACATTTTCTTCTCTCTTCTTTGTCACATCTGAATATAATATACATTCCACCGGCAAGGAGTATGTATACAACTGACATTGCACTGATATAATAGTTAATAACAAATAACAATGCCAGCATAAGAATATAGAAAAACTTCTTTCCTGTCTTTTCCATAACATCTAAAGACATCATAAGAAGTGGAAATAAAGCAACTATATCCATCCAAGGTGTAAAACATGAAGCGTATAAAAGCACATAGCCACAAAATGTGTATGCAAGTGCAAATATAACTTTAGTCTTATATGTTAATTTCTTATATCTTCTATTAAGAAATGCATACATTGTAACTGACATAACAAACATCTTAACAAGTGTAAGAATTGATATGAATTCCAATATATAATCTCTTGGACATAGATATAAAAGCAGGTTAAATGGACTGAACATTGAGAACGCTGATATACTCATACTCACATTAGTTCCGAGTCCTGTATACCAGTCAAACCACACACTTGCATCACCATGCATAGCATCCCACAAATGTGCATACAGTGGAGCAACCTGCTGCATATTATCAAATAAATCTATTCTGTTACTTCCAAAAGGCCATATTCCCTTTACAATAAGAACAAATATCATAACAAGTAGTGTTATAATTCCAGGAATAAGATATGAAGCTATCTTTCTTCCCTTTTTATCAGAACTGTTATTCATTCAAATCCTCCGTTCCCATCTGATTATACATGTGTAATTATACAGGTTGATCTGCCATTTACGACAACATTTCTCTTGCCTGCATTAATAAAGAAGCTTTCTCCAGCCTTAAACTTAAGTTCCTTGTCATTGTCATCTGTCATAATTGTTCCTTCACCGTCAATTACAATTACTGACAGGAATGAAGCTTCATCAACTGGTATCTTAGCTTCATCTTCTATTTCATACTTGATAACTTCAAAATACTTGCACTGTACAAGTCGCTTTGACATATAATGCTCATTATGTGCAAGCATAACATTACATTTGTTATCCTTCTCATACTTAACCGGATTAACGACATCTAATGACTTGGCAATGTGAAGCTCACGCGGATTACCGAATTTGTCACGTCTGTCATAATCATACATACGGTATGTGCAGTTAGAATTCTGCTGTATTTCACATATAAATATACCTGCACCTATCGCGTGGATGGTGCCAGCCTTTACCATAACAACATCACCCTTTTTAACCTCTATCTTGTTAAGAATTTCTGTTATTGTATTGTTCTTTATACGTTCTTCTATCTCTTCTTTAGAAGAAGCTCTTGAAAGTCCGCAATACAGATATGCACCAGGTTCTGCATCAAGCACATACCACATTTCGTTCTTTCCATATTCATTCTCGTTCTCCAGTGCATACTCATCATCCGGATGTATCTGTATTGATAATGCCTGCTTGGCATCAATAAACTTTATAAGTACTGGGAATCTGTCCTGTGCCTGACATTTCCAGCCTAATGCTTCCTTGCCAATTATTGAAAGATAATCATTAAAGAGCATACCCTTATAATATCCTTCTGCAATACGGCTCTGTCCGTCTGGGTGTGCAGAAAGCTCCCAGCTTTCTCCTATGACATCATAATCACATTTCTTGCCATATACATCTCTTATCTTAGTACCGCCCCAGAGGTTATCCTTAAATGCCGGGTCAAGCTTGACAATCGGACAATTATCTTTTCTTACATAATTGCCGCCATTATCTGATGAATCCTGTCCATATATCTTAACCATATCATTATCAAGGATTGAATCACCAATTCCAACCTCTATAATGACAACATTAGAGTCTGTCTTGTTAGCAACCTTATGCTTAACACCGATTGGCACGAATACGCTCTCATACTTATGGTAATCTTTAGTTTCTGTACCTATTGTAATAGTAGCTGTACCTTCAACAACTGACCAGTATTCTGCCCTTAATTCATGCTGGTGAAGATTCATCATCATTCCTGGAAATACTGTAACCTTCTTAACCTTATAACCATTAGAATAATTAAGAAGCTCGTGTATACCCCATTCCCTATAGGAGATACGATTATAATCAAAGTATGTTTCATATTGGTCAAGATTGTCTTTAATAATCTCTTTGATATTATCAGCAGATTTCTTTGATGAAATGTATACAGCATCTTCTGTATTGACAACTACTATATCTCTTAAGTCATTAGCAACTACAAGCTGTCTTTGCGCGTTGTTAATTACTGATATATTACTACAGTCATTCTTAATTATATTGTCAGGCTTATCATCACTATGGTGCATTTCAATATCACATACATTATCGATATCTTTCCATAAAATGTCAGCCTCTACTACTTTGAGATTGTCACAGTGTTCAAGAACAAGTGTTTCTATGCTTCCTGTAACTATGTCCTTCATTACATTTTCTGAGAAACGTATAGCCCTTCTTATAGCTGGAACTTTTCTCTTAGCTGTACGGCAGGCTGTATACAATTCCGGACATTTCTTTCTTGTGATATTAACCATATCACCTGCCCTGAACACAAGTATTCCACTATTCCATAGATACCCCTCCTCATATGAATAGCAGTCTGCAATCTCAGATGTTGCATCATCAAAATCAACATTTGATAATATCTTAATTACATCATTTCCATCTCTCTTGATATATCCAAGATTCTTCGCCTGATATTCAGGCTTAACTCCAACTGCCGCAATTACGCCTTTCTTTGCTATCTCTTTAGCTCCTATGATGGCATCCTTGTATCCATCACCATCAATAAAATTGTCTGAATTAACAACTAATACAAATTCAGTTGGATTGGCAAACATTGTTCCAAGCATAATTGCCGCTGCTGTACCCTTAGCTGTGCCCTCAAGAATAACTCTGTATTTCAGGCTCTGGAACGCCTTCATCTGTCCGTTTACAATATTCTTATATGCCTCATTAGTTACTATAATAAATTCATCACAATAAGGCAGATTTCTGACAACCGTTTCCTGTAAAAGTGAACGGCCTTCCTTAAATTTCATAAACTGTTTAGGATAATTTTTTCTGGACAATGGCCATAAACTATCGCCACTTCCACCTGCAAGAATTACACACTTCATGCAAATGTTCCTCCATAATTGTTATTTTTGCCCATCATTTTAATTAGCTGATACACCAGAAGCTGCTGATTTAACTGTGTCTGATGAACCTGAACTGCTTGAACTGCCGCTTCCTGTGCTGCTTCCACTTGCTCCGTTATCTGTGCTTCCACCTGTAGTAGTGCTTCCGCTTGCTCCGCTGTCTGTGCTTCCGCCTGTAGTGCCGCTTCCGCTTGCTCCGCTGTCTGTGCTTCCGCCTGTAGTGCCGCTTCCACTTGCTCCGCTGTCTGTGCTTCCGCCTGTAGTACCGCTTCCGCTTGCTCCGCTGTCTGTGCTTCCGCCTGTAGTGCCGCTTCCGCTTGTTCCGCTGTCTGTGCTTCCGCCTGTAGTACCGCTTCCACTTGTTCCGTTATCTGTGCTTCCGCCTGTAGTACCGCTTCCGCTTGTTCCGTTATCCGTACTTCCTGTGTCACCACTTCCACCTGTTCCGTTATCTGTGCTTCCGCCTGTAGTGCCGCTTCCGCTTGCTCCGTTATCTGTACTTCCTGTGTCACCACTTCCATTGGTATCATTGTCTGTGCTTCCACTATTATCTGAACTAGTATTTCCTGTGATGCTATCATCATCAGATGTATTAGCTGTTGTCCTATTGGTTGTATTATTAGAACTGCTGCCAGTAGTACTTTGTGTTACATTCTCAGTCTGCTTCTGTGTAGTCTGTTCTTCTGTGCCTGCCTCAGTTGAAGCTGTTGCCGCCTCATTCTTCTTATTATTCTTCGTTGCAGCCTGTTCTGTTGTATACTGCATATTCTGGTATTCATAAGAAGCACTCTTCTTATTGCTCTTGCCAGCCTTAACTGATACAACAAGAATAATAATAAGAATAATAACTATTACACCACCTGCAATCCATGAAACCATCATTCTTGCCGGAAGTGTGAGTGCTGGAAAAAGTCTTTTAATGAATAATGTAACAGCATTTTCCTTTAATCTTTTTCCTGTTTTTCTGTATACAGAACTTACAGCTTCTCTTTCTCTATAATCATCATTATTATTATTCTCATCATAACCATAATCACTGTCATCATACTCTTCATCAGAATAATCACTTTCATCTAATGAATTGTAATCATTATCAGCGACTGCTGCCATATCATTATTATCGGCATTACCAGCCGTTTCATAACCTAATACATAACTTCTTATGCCTGCTAACCAGCCGCTTATATAAGAACTGTCAACATCGGTTACGCTCTCAATCGCATCAACAGAAAGCATCTCATAAGCGTATAATTCTGTAAGCGACATTTCTATCTCTGATAAATTTCTAAAGCTCTCCTCCTGCTGGTCAAATGACTTAGGGCTTCTGAAGGCTATTGCCTTCTGCTTCATATATGTAACGAATTCTTCATCATCCTTAATATGAGTATATTCATATTCTCCTGTTGGTGCATTATTCCTTAATTCTTCTGCATTCTCACTTACCACACTTGTAAAGAAGAACGCAGATGCAATTGTTGCAACCTGCTTATGAATATTTCTTTCAAGGTTAAAATCACCTATTCTCTTACATATCTCAATAAGTGCCTTCTTTGCCTGCATCATACTCTTTTCTTCGTCCTGATATACAGGGTATGCTAAAGCGTATACCTCTTTGTAAATCTTATTGCATAGTTCCTTTTTCTCAGCTTTTCCGTCAATCACATCCTGTACTAACTGTGAAAGCCCGTCATCTTTATTACTCATATTCATCTCCTGATATAATATTCTTACTAACGTACCAAACCTTAAAATAAGAACACTTTATGTGTGCCTTCACTATCTACTCCGTTATGAACAGAATAAATGTGAAAATGCTCCACTTAGGCATTCATATATTATTATACCACCTCCCACAATAATTGTCACTACAACAAAAAAACAGCAAATAAGCGGCTATAACCTGATTTTTGCCACTCATTTACTGTAATTATTAAAAATTAGCATATATAAAATCTGATGTTGTGCTTGTACTTCCATATATAAGTATAAACATTATAAATCCTATATATATAATCCATCTTATTACAATATTATATGATGCTATTGTTTCTCTTATGTTAATCCCCTTTTCTTTTAACAGACTGACAACAAATATAATAATACAGCCTGCTATAACAATTAGCAAATCCTGACTTGTAAGCCCTACAGCTTTAACAGCCGCCATTGAAAGCTGTGATATATGTGCCTTTGTAACTGTCTGTACCAACATAGCATTAGCAGCTCTTAAATCATTTGCCATATCAAAATAAAAGCCTATATTGACAAGAATAAATGTCCTTATAATGCAGAAGCCCTGATACCACCATTTCTTAGGATTGATATGAAGCTTTTCCTGTATCTTTGCATATACAGGTGCTAACATTCCACTTCCTGCAACAATTACGCCATTATATATACCATACATTATGTACTTCCACGCTGCTCCATGCCATACACCTACAACAAAGAACACCAAAATGTCGGCAAGTCCTACAGGAAGGAGCTTTCCAACATTGTTACCAAATTTCTTCTTGCTCCACTTGCCGAATTTAGCCATACTCTTAGATAAAGAAAATGGATAGAATATGTAGTCCTTCATCCATGTACCAAGCGTTATGTGCCATCTTCTCCAGAACTCACTTATTGAGCGTGAGAAATATGGCTGTCTGAAATTCTCATCCATCGTAATTCCAAACATCTGTGCAATTCCTATGACAATATCAATTCCACCGGAGAAATCTGCATAAAGCTGTATGCTATAAAGAAGCACTCCTAACACATTGTACCATCCGCCGTAATTCCAGTAATTATGGAATATGAGAAGGACTGCCGCATTTACCCTGTCAGCAAGTACCATTTTCTTAAAAAAGCCCCATAGTATTCTCTGGACACCGAACTGCAATTCTTTTAAATTGTAGCTGTGTCCTTCATACAACTGGCTTCCAAGTCTTTCATATCTTCCAATCGGACCTTGTAAAAGCTGCGGAAAAAATGAAACAAATAATGCGTGCTTAAAGAAATTGCCCTGAGCCTTATGCTTGCCTCTGTATACATCAACAACATAACTTATTGACTGGAATGTATAAAACGATATGCCAAGCGGCAGTGTCAGATTAAGAACTCCTATCTGCTTTCCACTTCCAAAAAGTCTTAAAACTGCATCTATATTTCCAAGCATAAAATTGGTATACTTCATAATCCCAAGCATTCCAAACGCTATAAGTACCATAGCCAGTACTATTTTTTTCTTTTTACGGACAATATTTTTCTTGAAATCTTTCTTTTCTTCCCTGCTTATTCCGTCCTGCGGTTTCTGCTCATTCAATCTGTCCAGAAGAATTCCGCCCCTGTATGTAACATATGTTGTCAGTAATAACATCCACACTGTCGAGATATCATAAGAAGCATAATATACATAACTTATTATAAGAAGCCATATCCATTGCAGCTTTTTAGGTATCACATAATATATAATAACTGCCGCTGCTATAAACAGAAAGAACTCAAAAGTCGTAAATGACATATCTTTCTCCATTCCTATGTATTTTCATATAATATATATGGCAGTTAATAAGACTTCCACTCAAGTCCTGTAGCCGCCTCATAATCGTCTTTCATTGTCTCATACATATCTTCATATGACTTGTAGAAATATTCTTCCTCATTAACATTTCCCTCTGCATCATCTGCAAGTACTTTTGCTAATACATCTGAATATTTAACAGCAAGTTCTCCATACTTGTCTTCAGATTGTATACAAGACTTTATATACTCATCAAAGTTATCCTTGGCATTAATATCACCAAATAAAGGAAGCATATCCTTCTGTGGGTTAAGACTTGTGTTATCATTGACACTACGATTCATATGTATTGCAAGGTTAGGTATTACAAGCAGGTCCTTATCTGCATTTACAAGATATTCTTTAATGCCTGACCTGCCAATTGCTACTGCATATCCTGCAACTGACAATGGTCTGTCAAGCCACGTTGACATTATCATTCCGCCGTATTTCTCTACATTAAGGCTTATGTAATGTTTATCTGTTGTTATCTCTGGATTTTCTTTTATCTTAAAAGAGGGAGAATCACTGTGGCTGGCTGCTATATTATAACCCTTATAGCTTTCTGCCTTTGGCATATTAAAAGCTATAATTGAAGAACCACCTCTTATTACATAATAACGTCCTGACGGATTAATCTTCCAGGCTTTACCCTCACTTAAGCGTATAAATCCGTTTTCATTAAGAACTGCCGCTATATTATTAACAACGTGGTATGGACTTGGACTTTTATATATAAAGTCTATCAACTGTTCAGAGTCTTTCTTAAACTGTTCATCTGTAAACTGCATTTTTTACATCTCCATTCCAACTATACATTTTTATTCAGTGCCTGTTTTTTTATTTATTTCTTCCTGTATAGACATCACTCCTTGCAACAAAAAAGCGGCTGTTTATTTTCAAACAACCGCTTATTGCTTAATATTCTCTGTATCTGATTTATGGATTATTTCTTCCGCCTTATCCAAACCGTTTATAATCCACTCGTCAAATTCAGTCTGTACCGTATTTGTCGGTTCTATGCGTTCCTCCACCGTTTACACCCCTTATGTATAATCCAATTATAATACCAATGCTTTTTTAGGACAGAAATTTGAACATTTACCGCACCCTATACACTTGTCATAATCTATTATCGGTGCTTCAAAATCTTTCTGACTTAACGCTCCAACAGGACAAACATTGACAGCGGGGCATTTATGATTTTGGGGACAGTTTTCTATAATTATTTTTAATTTTTTATCCATAATATTCTTTCCTTTCGATATAAAATATTATAAAGATTATATCATATCCGGTCAACAAACACAATACACAAATCAGACAATTATTTTACCCAAGTTTCGCCGCTCTTTCCGTCAACGGTATTATGCGTATTGCTTGCTTCAAGGATTTCATAAAACGCCCAATATGACTTGTCTTTGAGGTCTGTAAATTTATTTACGGCTGACATATTCTTATTGATGTATTCCGTATCGGCGGCGCGTCCTGTTACGCGGTTTACAATCGTTACAACCTCCGCGCGTGTGATGTTGCTGTCCGGCTTAAATGTGCTGTCGCTGTATCCGTTTATCCAGCCCATACCAACAGCGCTGTAAATATAACCTGACGCCCAATGTGATTTTGGTACATCATTAAAAATATTCTTCTTTGCCGCCACTGTCTTAGCGTCCAGCGCATAGAACCTCATACACATTGTTACAAATTCGGCTCTTGTAATATGTTCGTCCGGCTTAAATGTCTTATCGTCATAGCCGGATATTACCTTGTACTTTTCAAGATAGGCGATATAGTTATTAAACCAATCCTTGCTTGATACGTCCTTAAATGATGATTTACGGCTTGAAATATTTTCGCCCTTACGCTCTGCAATATTACGGGCGAATATGGCAGCTGCTTCTGCTCTTGTCATATTATTTTCAGGCTTAAAGGCTCCGTCCTCATATCCGACTACATAAGAATTATGCGTGTTTGTCGGCATAATAAGCTGACCGTTTGCGTCGGTTGCGCCGCTGACGGAATTATTCTTGTCTTTGAGCGTAACATCAATACCCGCCTATCTTGTTTTTTTTGTTTTTGAGGCGAACCACAACCCCCCGCCGTTGTCTTGCCCTTGTTATCCGTTACGGTAATTGTATAATAATTATCGTCAAGAGTTTTGCCGCTCGGAAGCGTCAAAGTGATTTTATCGTCCTTGACGGTCTTATTGACATTGACGGTCTTTCCGTCCTTATCGACAACCTTTACAGTGTATGACGGCTTGACATATCCGCTACTGCCGCCGCTTCCTCCTGAAGAAGAACCGCCGCCACCGCCTGTTGAAGTCTTGACGGGTACAGTGATTTTACCGTTTGCGTCGGTTGATTTTGTCGCTGTCTTATTATCCTTATCGGTAACAGTTACGGAAATATCCTTGACCGCTGTATTATCCTTGCCGCTGACGGTTACAGTGGTTTGATTATCTGTATTGAGCTTGTTTCCGTCGGGAAGAATAACGCTGATTTTACCGTCCTTAACCTCAACGGCGGCATTTTCGATTTTTGCCTTTGTGTCCTCGACAATGACATTGTATGTCTTTTCTCCCTCAACAACCTGTGCATAGCCGTTTTTGTCTGTACGGTCTGTACTTGTCGGGGGAACAATCGCAATGCCCTCACTGTTTGTAAGGTCTTTTGCTTCCGTTCCGTCCTTTGCAATTACGGTAACAGGTACGCCGTTTACAGCTTTTCCGTCCTTGTCTGTAATTCCGATAATAATTCTGTTATCGGGAGTGATACCCTTTTCATCAGGGAGCTTAACCGTAACGCTGCCGTTGTCTTTATCAACACTGACGATTGCGCCGTTTACAGCGCCGTCATTGTCATTTACAGATACCTTATACGAATAATCGGGAGTAACAACCTCGCTTCCATTATCGGGATTTACGGTAGGCTTCGGCTTTTCCGTTTCGCTCGGCTGCTCTGTCGCGTCCGGCTTTTCTGTTTCTGACGGTTTATCCGTTGCGCTCGGTTCGTCTGTTGCGTCCGGCTTCTCTGACGGTTCGGGAGTTTCAAGTCCGGGTTTTGTTGTCAGAGTAGGCTCCGGCGTCGGTTTATTCTCGATTATATTTTCATTCAGCGGAGGAACAGTGATTTTTCCGTCCTTGTCTGTTATCTCGGTTCTGTCGCCGCCTGCATTGTCATAGACATTTACGCTTACGCCCTCAACCGCTTTTCCGTCATTCGTCTTTACAATTACAGATGTACGGTTATGGTAATCAATCTTTTTACCGTCGGGGAGGCATACCATAACGCCGTTATCGTCAACGGTTACAAGCGCCATATATACCGGTTCCGTTTCATCTTCGACAAGTACGATATATCCGTTTACATTCGCCGTACCGTTTTTGTCCGTGTACGCCTGATTTTTATTCGGTAATGTAGCCTGACCGTTTGCGTTTGTAACGCCCTTTTCTATATAGTCGCTGTCGCCTATGACAATCACGTTTACATTTTCCTTTGCTTCGCCGTTCTGGTCTTTGACCGTAACAGTAACGCGGTTGTCGCTGTTCATAGCCGTACCGTCGGGAAGTTTTACGACAATATCGTGGTTATCGCCTATGTGAATTTCACAATCGGGAATGACGGTATCGTTTTTGTCTGTAACGGTAACAACATAAGTATATTTTGTTTCGCCGTTATCGCCGCCGATAGTGCCGTTTTCATTACCCGTTGAGCTCTGATTATTCGGAACAATAAGCTGACCGCCTGCGTCCGTCTGACCTGTTGCGGCGTTGCCGCTCTTGTCTGAAATATTGATATTCAAGCCCTCTGCCGCTGCCTTTGTATCTGTACGAACAACCGTAATTGTCGTTCTGTCCTCATAGTCAAGCAATCTGCCCTCCGGCAGCTTAATTGTGATGTTATCGTCCTTGTCAATGCTGATTTCTGAATTGAAAACAGGCTTGCTGTCCTTATCGGTAATCAGAATACTATAATCACCGACTTTTGAATATCCGTCCTCGTCCGAATTGTCCTTATCGGTAAGCTGGGGGATTTCCTCAATTTTTAAAACTGTACCGCAATCCGTACATTCAATATGCCTGCTGCCCTCATTCTCAATCGTAGCGGGAACGTCAATAATCCAATCTGACATCTTGTGTCCTTTTGCCGATACCTCGTCGGCTCTATATGTTTCGCCGCAGTTTTTACAGGTGTATGTTGTATAGCCCAATTCTGTACAGGTAGGCGCGGTTACTGTTGTTTCGTAATCGTGAGCGGTCTTTGCCTGCTCGTTTCCGATATATGAAATTCCGCAGTCCTTACAAGTAAAGGTTGTATATCCTATACCCGTACAAGTGGAAGTTGTGATTTTTTCCTCATAGTTATGGCCTTTCGCGTCCGTGTAATCCGCGACATACGATTTTCCGCAATCCTCGCAAGTAAAAGTTGTATATCCCATTTCCGTACAAGTCGGCGCGGTTACAGTGGGAATATATTTATGCTCTGTCGGCTCCTGCTCGTC
>OGQJ01001365.1_pt1 | contig 22421 bp, 27 predicted proteins | sample 1553161 | NCBI WGS metagenome assembly OGQJ01 (sample SAMEA2579923, study PRJEB22360) | human gut metagenome | biome: human gut; feature: human-associated habitat; material: faeces | place: Denmark | collected 2008/2010 | reverse complement strand
GATATTAAAAGAAAGGAAATATGTGATAATTAACTTCCTAATTATCATACAAGCAAAAAATAATGATGGATGTTAAAAGATGAAAAAATTGAAAGCAACCTTTATACTTAACGATGATGAACTTAAGGAAATTGAAGAACTGCAGGAAGCGTTTGGTCAGTATAAAGATGAAGATGGAAACTACCTATTCAAGAATTCGTTAGAAAAATGGAGGTAAAATTTATGTATAGTGGTACAGTTATTAAACCTTATTGGGGTTTTGAAGTTGGAGATAGGATATATTTGAGAGAAAAAAATATCACATTCAAATGGAGTGCTGATTTATATAAGACAGAGGACTTATCATCATTTGTTGTTACTGTATGGGATATTGATGAATTTAGAGAGTGTGTAAAATTAGCAGTGGATGAAATGCCACAGGCAGCACAGAAGGAAAAGAAAGAAACCATGAAAAATGAAATGCATCAGAAGAAAATGAGAAGTCCAAAATTATAAAAGAATCCAATCTGCAGCATAGCAGAAAGGGTTCTTTTTTTGTGCCAGGAGCGTGTACCGGAATCCGGTACGAGTGATAAAGATAATTAGGAAAAAGGTGAAAAATGTTGTATGCTAAAAAGAAAAAGGAGTTATGAGCATATGACAAATAGGAATAAGAAAGTAAGAAAAAATAAACTGGAGTCAAAGATTACAAATAAAAGTGAAAACAAAGGAAAGGAAAAACGAAAGATATGGTATGGACGTCATATTTAAGTGCAATAGTATCTATTATTGCAATTCTTATATCATTGTTTTTATTATTTTCGCAGGCAAATTATGCTGATTTAGAATACAAATATAAATTTTCTCAGCAGATAGATGTGGATGGTAGATTGGATGTAAAATTAGCATTGGATAAAGACGCTACATTGGATATATTGGAGCCAGCCTTTGAGATAATACAAAAAAATAACCTGCAGAAAGCCTATTTGATCCATTCAAATTATGAAGTTACAGAGCTTGAAATAGATGATATGGAAAATACATTAAAAACAGACTGGAGAAGGCAGGTTTATATGAATACTGCAAGTCTTGAAGCAAACGGTGTGCAATATTATTATGAGTTTATCCTTATGGAAGGATTGGATGAGAGTATAGAGTTATATCTTCTTTATTCAAGGTCCGGTGAGACGGATGTGGTCGGAATTGGGCTTGTATCAGGTGTAGAGATAGTAGAATTGGAAAAAGCTCATTCCGGTGATAAGAAATATGTTGGAGAAAGGATACTGGCAGATAAGTACTATGAGCTGTTGCAGAATTGCGAAAAGTATATAATGTAAAAACTATATTTCTTTAGGAAAGTATGCTATATTCAAAGTAAACTGATGAGTTGGAGGAAAATAAAATGGTTTTAGAATACAGGAATAAGGATAGCCTTTCAACCAGAATATATGTAGATTATGGCAATGAAAGTGTAAAGATAGAAAATTTTACGGATGATTTAATAGAAAGAGCGTTCGGAGCAAATGAAACACCTTCTTTTTCTGATTATGAAAAATTTCTTGAAAGCCGCTGCTTCCCAAGAACCAGAGACCATGTAAAATGGATATTGCGTGATTTGGGATTAGACAGCTATGAACCGTTAACAATTGTGAAAAAGACTGCCGGCAGGATGGCAGAGGATGATATGTGGATTAAGTTTGTGGAGGAATAATTATGTATGTTTTTAATAATACAGATGGTTCGACAGGTTCCGGTTATTCATCAAAAGGAAATCAGCTAAAGTTTGGTATTGATAATAAATGGTATAAGGCAGATTTCTTGGGATATGAAGGAGCAGCGGAATATGCAGCATCTAAATTACTGGAACAGTCAAATATTATGGAATATGTGCCGTATCAGTTGGAAATGATTGCATATAATGGACATTCTTTTAATGGATGCGTTTCAAATAACTTCCTGCAGCCGGGACAGAGACTTATTACTGCAGAGCGGCTATATCAGGCGTACTATAATAAGTCGGTAAAAGAGGTATTGGAAAAGAGTTCATTACAGGATAGAATCCCAAAGTTTGTTGAAGATGTAACGAATATTACCGGACTGGAAAATTTTGGAAAATATATAACGATTCTTCTGGAATTTGATGCATATATACTGAATGAAGACCGGCATTTTCATAATATTGCTGTAATTCAGAATGAGGATAAGAGTTTTTCGTATTGTCCTGTATTTGATAATGGAGCAGCGTTTCTTTCAGACACCAGAAATGATTATCCATTAGAAAAAAATACCTATGGTTTGATATCTGGAGTAAAGGCAAAACCTTTTTCCAACGATTTTGATAAACAGGTAGAATGCTGCCGTAAGCTGTATGGAACGCAGTTTAAAGTAAAGCAGTTTAATATGAAAGAAGCAACAGCTGAAATTAAAGAAATGTATGGAGATAAGGTTTATACAAGAATCTGTGAAGTTGAAGAACATCAGAAAATGATGTATCCGGAATTTGTTTCGGATGATATAAAGCCGGTGAGTTTTAATGATATGTTTTCAGAAGAAAAGAAAGAAACCATGAAAAATAAAATACATCAGAAGAAACCGAGAAGTCCCAAATTATAGAAGGATCCAATCTGCAGCATAGCAGAAAGGGTTCTTTTTTTGTGCCAGGAGCATGTACCGGAATCCGGTACAACAGATAAAAAGAAAGCTATTAACCAGGTTCATGCGGATTTAATCCGTTTGACATATCACGACTGTCACATGAAAGCCAGGCTATTACTTCCCGGCTTGGTGCCGGGAAGAGAAAGGACATGTGTGATAATTAATTGATTATCGTACAAGAAATTTATGAATAAAATTAGAATAGAAGTAATGAGTAAGAAAGAGATAGCCATTTATAAAATAATTAGGGATAATTTTGATTTGGCAGTTGATTTCGCAAGAGAACATTTAGGATATTATATTTCAAATGATAAAGCAAAAAAATGCCTTAAAACATATTTTTTATCACAATGCTGGACATATCCCTACAGCACTGTAAATAACATTCCATTTATGCTGTTCAATTTTGAGCCTATGATTAACCCAGATGGATTATTGATAAAGAAAGGAAGCAGTTTAGAACGCATTATCCGGAAAACAAGTGATTTAAAAATGGAACATATAAGTGGACTGGATTACAATAGATTATTACCAAATAGCCGTGACGGTATGCCGCTTGCTATAATACTTTGGAATCATCAACTCGACAAAACCGAAAGTAGTGGGTTAAAAGAATCCATTTGTATAGAAATCAGTAAAGATGTAAGTCAAAATTCGATGAGACCTGAATGGAAAACACTTATTAATAAAAAAATAAAAATTCCTAACGATGGATTTATTAAGTTTATAAATGCCAAAACAGTATATAGAAACAAAAAATTACAGGACTTTGCCCATAAACTGATGCCGCCGATTTGAAAAAAAGTATAAAATAGTCAATCTGCACAACTTCCAGTTCCGGATCACCAGCTCATCCGGAGGCTTCATTAGTGAAAATGCTAAAAACGTCCAGATATCCGGACAATTATCTGAAAATTTATTGACAATGCTACTCAATGAGGTATAATAAAGATGAGAAGAGAAATCATTTGGAAGGAGAGAGCCATATGAGATTAACAGAGATACCAATTGAAGTAAGAAAACTTAGAGATGAGACAGGCTTAAGCCAGAACCGGTTTGCTGCATACTTTGGAATACCGTCCCATACGTACCAGCAATGGGAAAGAAAGGAGAGAACCCCATCTCCGTATATTCCAGCAATGATGGACTATATCATTAAACTGGAAAAGAAAGTAGGGGAACTGGAAGAAAAAGTAGCTTCTTTAGAGAAAGAAAAAGAAGCTGACCAGGAACCGGACGTACCGGAATCCGGTACAAACGAATAGGTGGACTAAAGAGGACTATCTATCGAAAGTGAAACATGTTATATTATAATTGACAAAAAAAGAAAAGCTGATGGGAGGAATCATTATGAAGAAAAGATTAGCGATAATTGTAACAATGTTGATGGTAACAGTAAGTATGGCAGCCTGCGGCGGGAAAAAAGATATTACCGCTGATAAGGAAACTGTTATAAATACAGAAGCTACCGAGGCGGTGGCGGAAACAGAAGAGCCGGCAACGGAAGAATTGGAAGCAGCTACAGAGACAGAAGAGCCGGAAACAGAGGCAGTTGCAGAGCAGGAGACAACTGGAAAACTGGAGAACAATACAACCAGTACGACTGCAACAACTGCACAGACTTCTGATAATAATACAAACAAGTCTAACAAGAGTAGTAATTCTGGAAGCAAGGCAGGCAGTAGTGATACTAAGAGCAGTGCAGGCAGCACTGCAACAGCCGGAACAACTACCAGTAATTCCAGTGGAACAACTGGAAGCAGTAATAACACCAATACTTCTGACAATAGTGCAGCTCCGGCACATGTCCATACCTGGGTGCTGCATGAAGGCAGCGGTCATTATGAGACGCAGGTAGTGAAGGAAGCCTGGGACGAGCCAGTATATGAAATGCGTGAGATTACACGCTGCAGCACTTGTAATGCTGATATAAGCAGTTGGTCAGAGGAACAAATTGGAGACCACATTGAAGCACATATACTTGCTGGAGAAGATAAAGGCGGATATTATAGCACCGGAGAAAGAGTGCAGACCGGAACAAAGCACCATGACGCAGAAACCAAGCAGGTATGGGTGCAGGATGTGGCACCTTATGCACAGTGCAGTGGATGTGGAGAAATCGGACCGGTAGGTTCCGGCATATCCATTAATTAATGGAATAGATTCTATATAAAGATGGTAAGAGAAGGATTCAAGGTGATTTTACTTTGAGTCCTTTTTTTATAGATACTTGTACCGAAATTCGGTACGTATAGCTTAGTGGAAGGGAGGATAGAAAACAAAATATAAAGGTAACTGGGAACTGATAATGCTATCGGTTCTTTTTTTATGCTTTCTTTTAGCAAATGGAAGGAGGAAAACGGAAAGTATGAAGAAATTTAGCGTAAAACAGAAGTTAAAAGCGTTCCTGGCTGCAGCATTATGTGTCTGTATGGCAGCCAGTCCGCTGACTGCTTTTGCAGAAAGTTTACCGGAGCAGGAAGAATCGATTCTTTCAGATAACTTTGATGAATTGGTACGCAAGGCAGAAGAAGAAAACAAAGAGCATGAAGCGGAGCAGATTGCTCTTAACAGTGCCGATGAGGGATTGGTAGTTAAAACTTATGCCTCTGGAAACTATGATTTTAATGTAGATTTAACCGTAGGAAAGACGATTAACTACAATGGTTATCAGACACACCAGTATAGTCTTTCGGATGGAACCGTAGTTTATTGCCTGGAACCAAGTAAAGCAAATCCGAGTAATGGACAATATACCGCTTCCGTATCCAATGATGCACTGCTTTCAGCAGTAGCCTATTATGGATATGGTGGACCGGGGTATGAAAGTGATAAGGGTATGTATAACATGATGCAGGAGAATGTTCGTCCTTATGCTTATGTAATTACCCATATGGCTTTATCCTGGGTGTATGATGGCTGTAGTGATGATTCTGATGCCTTTAAGGGGAATGCAGCTACTGCAGATGGTATTAAAAACATGGTAAATCTTATTAATTCTTATTCGTGGACAGTACCATCCGACTTTGCAGCATTTACCTTTGGAACATCCGGACAGACCATGGGATTCGGATATTTTTATAATCCAGTGGGTTCGGTAAGCCTGAAGAAAGTATCTGCAAATCCGTCCATTACAGACGGTAATAGCTGCTACTCACTGAAAGACGCGGTGTATGGGGTGTATAGTGACGCTGGATGCACAGACCTTAAGGGAACACTTACCACGGATGCATCCGGAAACACAAATTCCATGGAAGTAAGTCCCGGTACTGTTTATGTAAAAGAGATAACAGCACCGAAAGGCTTTGCACTGGATGAAACAGTCTATCCGGTTTCAATTACTGGTGGACAGAATACAAGTATCGAAGTAAAGGATATTCCACAGTCCGACCCTATTTATATTATGCTGGGTAAAGTGGATAAGGAAACGAATGCAGACAAGCCACAGGGAAGTGCTTCACTTGCCGGAGCAGAGTTTACGATTAAGTATTATGATGGGTTTTATGATACCGACCCTGCAGCACAGGGACAGACTGCTATTCGTACATGGACATTTAGAACTAACGAACGAGGAATAGCACGTTATAGCACTGATTATAAAGTGGCTGGTGATGAATTCTATTATAATTCAAATTCACTTCCGACTATTCCTATGGGTACAATTACCATTCAAGAGACAAAAGCACCTGCAGGTTATCTGATAGATGATACTGTATTTATTCGCAAGGTTACTACAGATGGTATAGATGAAAATGTAAATACTTACAATCAGCCTGTTGTCAAAGAACAGGTAATCCGTGGCGGTGTGAAGATTCAGAAGCGTGACTATGAGAATGGCTCAACTCCACAGGGTAATGGTAACTTTGCTAACGCTGAGATTAGCATTATCAATAATGGTGCCAATGCGGTATATGTAAATGGCAATACTTATGAGCCGGGACAGACTGTACTTACCATGGTTACTGATAGTACCGGACTTGCACAGACAGCAGCGGATGCACTGCCACATGGTGATTATATGTGGAAAGAGACTAAGGCTCCTGCAGGTTATCTGATTTCCGGTGTAACAGAGGGAACCTTTGCTATCCGGGAGAATGGGGTAATTGTAGACCTTTCTGCTGCAGATAAAGGTGTCAATGATAAGGTTATTCGTGGTGGCGTTAAGATTCAAAAACGTGACTACGAGACAGAAGATACTACACCAATGGGAAGTGCAACTCTTGCCGGAGCAGAAGTCAACATTGTTACAACCAATGATAATCCGGTTATCGTAAATGGTGTTACTTATACCAAAGGTCAGGTTGTTACAAAGCTGACAACGGATGAAAATGGATGTGCACAGACAACAGCAGATTTACTTCCAAGTGGAACATATTCTGCAGTTGAGATTAAAGCACCACAGGGATATCTTCTCGCTGGTGTTATCATCCAGAACTTTACCATCAGTAAGAATGGTGAAATTGTAGATTTATCTGCAAAAGATACGTCCTTTAAGGACAAGGTGAAACGTGGGGACTTTGAACTTCGCAAGATTGATTCAGAGACACAGGAGTCAATGGATGGGGTATCCTTTGACATTACAAATGTAACTACCGGTGAAAAACACAGATTCACAACTGACGAGAACGGCTATTATTCATCCAAGAATGACTGGAATCCACATTCCCAGAATACAAATGGTGGTGGAGCAGAGGATGGTCTTTGGTTCGGTCAGACAACTGGTGGAGCAATGGCAACGGTAGATGACAGCCTGGGAGCATTACCATATGGTGTTTACCTGATTGATGAAGTGGAAGGTATTAATAATGCCGGAAAAGAAATGTTCCATGGCTATTTATATATCCGTAGAAACAATGTAACTATCAACATGGGTAACATTGAAAATTATGGAGATGCACCGGAGATTACCGTAAATACAAAGGTAAAAGACCCGGCAACTGACACCCAGTATTCCAAAGCACAGAAAGACCTTACCGTAGTAGATGAGGTATCTTTGGATGGTCTGATTCCAGGAAGAGAGTATACCATTGAAGGAACTCTTATGGATAAGGAAACCAGAAAACCTATTTTAACTGCAGATGATAAGGAAGTAACAGCAAAGACAACCTTTACTGCTACCAATGTTACACAGGTCATTGAAATGACTTATACACTGGATGCATCCGACCTTGCCGGAAAGTCTATTGTAGCCTTTGAAAAGGTATATTATCGTGGCAAGGAAGTAGCTGCTCATGAAAGCATTACAGATAAAGACCAGACTATTTACTTCCCGGAGATTAGCACCAGTCTTACAGATGATGTTACCGGCGGACATATGGCAGAAGCAGCAGAAAATATGAGCCTTACCGATACGGTAAATTATAAAGGCTTACGTCCTGGCAGAGAGTATGTCTTAAAGGGAATTTTAATGGATAAGGCAACTGGAAAAGAGCTTCTTATCAATGGTGAGAAGGTAACACAGGAGCTTCGGTTTACTCCGGATGATACAGATGGCAGCGTAGATATGACCTTTACCTTTGACGGTTCCGCACTTGCCGGAAAGTCTGTTGTAGCCTTTGAGAGCTGCTTATATGATGGCAAAGAGATTGCGGTACATCATGACATTGATTCTGAGGAACAGACAGTGCATATTCCTGAGATTGAAACAAAGTTAACGAATGATAAAACTGGTACTCATGAAGCACTGGCAGAGAAAGAAATGTCTCTTACTGATACCGTACCATACCACAACCTGATTCCTGGCAAAGAATATACCATGAAAGGTGTATTAATGGACAAGGCAACCGGAAAAGAGCTGCTTATCAATGGAGAGAAGGTAACAAAAGAAGTGACCTTTACACCGGAAAAAGCAGATGGAACAGTGGAACTTACCTTTACATTTGATGGTTCATCCCTTGCTGGAAAGTCAGTGGTAGCTTTTGAGGACTGTTATTATGATGGTAAGGAGATTGCCGTACACCATGATATTAAATCTAAAGACCAGACAGTAGATATTCCCAAAATTGTAACAGAGCTTGTAAATGATGCTACTGGTGAGCATGAGGCAGAAGCTGCAAAAGAAATGAGCCTTACAGATAAAGTATCTTATAACAATTTAAAAGCCGGGAAAGAGTATACCATGAAGGGTACTTTAATGGATAAGGAAACCGGAGAGCCACTGCTTATTGATGGTAAGAAGGTAACAAAAGAAGTAACCTTTACACCGGAGAAAGCAGATGGCAGCGTAGAAATGACCTTTACCTTTGATGGCTCCGCACTTGCAGGAAAAACAGTAGTAGCCTTTGAGGACTGCTTAAGAGATGGTAAAGAGGTGGCAGTACATCACGATATTAATTCAAAAGAACAGACTATTGATATTCCTGGTCTTAAAACAGAGTTGAAGGATGATGTTACCGGAAGCCATAATGCACTGGCAGAGAAAGAAATGTCATTAACAGATATTGCAACTTATACTGGATTGATTCCTGGCAAAGAATATACCATGAAAGGTGTATTAATGGACAAGACAACCGGAGAGCCACTGCTTATCAATGGTGAGAAGGTAACAAAGGAAGTAACCTTTACACCGGAGCAGCCGGATGGAAGTGTAGAGCTTACCTTTACCTTTGATGGCTCCGCACTTGCAGGAAAATCTGTGGTAGCCTTTGAGGACTGCTTCAGAGATGGAAAAGAAGTAGCGGTACATCACGACATTGATTCTAAGGAACAGACCGTTGATATTCCGGATATTTCAACGGAATTAAAGGATGATGTTACCGGCAGTCATGCTGCAGAAGCGTCAGGAGAAATGTCTCTTACAGATGTAGTTCCATATCACAATCTGATTCCTGGCAAAGAATATACCATGAAAGGTGTATTAATGGATAAGGAAACCGGTAAGGAGCTTGTCATTAATGGTAACACAGTTACACAGGAAGTAACCTTTACACCGGAGAAAGCGGATGGCAGCGTAGAACTTACCTTTAAGTTCGATGGTACTTCCCTTGGTGGAAAGACAGTGGTAGCTTTTGAAAGCTGCCTGTATGATGGCAAGGAAGTAGCAGTACACCATGATATTGATTCTAAGGAACAGAGTGTTGATATTACAAATCCACCTGTACCGGAAGCACCTAAGCCAAAGACTGGTGACAATTCACCGGTTCTTCCGCTTACCGTTGCTCTGGCAGCTTCCGCAGCCACGATCGGCGTTGGTGCAAAAAAGGCATCACGCACTAAGGCAGCTAAGGAAAAGACAGAGGATAAATAAGTATTTGATTCAATAAAAACAGAATAATGCACCCAAAGGAAGTGGTTATGAAACAGCACTGCTTCCAGAGGGTGCTTTTTTTATGCCTAAAAATATGTACCGGATTTCGGTACACATACGAAATGGAGGAAATTTTATGTTTAATAAAAGAAAACGGATACCTGGTTATGTATTTATCGTAGCATTTTTAGCACTGGTTATTTCAGCAGCAATTGCATTTTTATGTCCTATCCCGGATAAATTCCGTCAGTTGGTATTCTGGGGATTAGTAGTGGCTGGAACGATTATCGGAGCATTGATTGCAGCAAAAAGAAGCGGAAAGGGGATGTAAGGATGAAGAAGAACGCATTAAAGTTTTTCATTAAACTGAAAGAAAATAAATGGTTATATTTACGAGGAATGTACTGCATCCTGATGGCAGTGTTTACGCTGCAGATATCTGGTATTTCGGTATTTGCAGCAGATTATTCAGCAGTAACAGCACCAATTGATAACTTAAAAGGACTTGTTTCTGCAATTGTATCTTCACTTGGATATATCTATACCTTATGGGGTATTGGTGAATGGGCAGTTTCCTTCCAGGGCTCAGAAGGAACCATGCAGGCTCAGTCCTTCCGAAGAATTGTCGGTGGTATTGTGGCGGTCATGGCACCACAGATTTTAGCAGTATTAGTATAAAAAAGAGAAGGTAAAAGGTATGGAAAGTTTTTTTGATTTTACAATTACTCCCTTTTACTATATTGGAATGGCTGTCTGGAAGATCATGCTGATATTAATTGGCGTGACCGCCGGAGAAACCCCACAGGCTTTTTCAGAGGGAACCTGGAACTATATTACACAGTCTCTTTATCCACTGTTTCTTGCTATTGGAAGTACGCTTCTTAATGTCTTTTTTTTGATTGGATACCTTAGAAGTGTAAGCAATCTGAGAGACGGAATGACGCTTGAAATGTTTATCGAACTATGTATTAAGGTGGCATTAGGAAATCTGGTCATTCAGTCTATTATTCCTATTATGGAGCAGATTTTCAATCTTGCCGGAGGAATCTCAAAGTTGTTAATAGCCGGAACAGACAATCCATTCGTACAGAGTGATATGGATGGTGGGGCGATATTTTTCTATGCGGTCTTTGGAATCATATACTTTGCCGTCTGCCTGGTAAGTTCGGTGACTATCTTCCTTACGGTTTATGGACGATATCTGCAGTTATATCTTCTTGTCTTGTCAGCACCGATTGCCTTGTCTACGATACCGGGGGGACCAGGAATATCACAGACTGCGGGGGCATGGTTTAAGACCCTGTTAGCAAAATCCTTTTCAATTGTACTTATTGCACTGGCTATTATTATTGCATCTAAAATGTGTGCGGCAATTGACTTTGGACAACTTGCGGGAATTGAGGCGGCGGACGGATTTATACAGGCTCTACAGAACATATTTAATATGTTACTTCTGACAGCATCAGTAAAGGGTGTGGATGAATTTATGCGAAGAACATTTGCATTATAGTAAAAGGAAATGTACCGGAATCCGGTACGAAAGAATAAATGGAAAGGAGAAACAATGCCAGCATTTAATATAAACCAGCGTTTTGCAAGTAAGAAAAGCTGTACGACACCGGTATATGAAATACCAAAGAATACCAGGGAGTGGCTTGGTATAGATACCATACGGAAAAATGGTATCTTTAAAATAGAACCAATGAATGGATTGGCAATGTATGACCGTTGCTATATCTTTGAAGATGTTAATTATATCAACAAAGATATTGATAAAAAGAAAAGTGCACTGTTAGAACTGATAAAGCTGTTTAAGTGTATGGACAGCCAGTTTAAAATAACCGTTGCCAGTGAGCAGCATGATATGAAGTCTTTTTTCAATGAAGTATTTGCTCCGGTAAATGGAGAAGAATATCCTCTTTTGGAAAAAGGAATTGGTACCTGGATTAATCAGAAGATAGAGGAGGGAACCAGGGATATTAAGAAACTGCTGCTTCTTACCGTTACACATCGGGCAAAATCGTTCGAAGAAGCAGAAACATTCTTTGGAACGCTTGATACAACCTTAACAACTATATTTTACGGACTGAATAGTCAGATATACCGGATGAGTGCTGCAGAGAGATTAAAAGTCATTCAGAGAATGACTTGTGCCGGCGCAGGAAGTATTCCGGTGTCCAAGGAAATGATAGAAAGAGAAACAGATGATTGGAAGAACCAGATTGTTCCGGCATATATTGAGAGTGAAACAGATTATATGCAGGTGAATGACCGGTATGCGACTATTCTATTTGGACATAATTATGACCAGTCATTGAATGAAGAAAAAGTAATGCATTCCCTTACGGATGTGAATTTTCCGGTATACATTACGCTTGATATGGAACCAATCAGAAAAAAACTGCTTAAGGACAGACTGCTTGTAGCACATACCAATAATGAAAGAAACATGTCAACAGAACGTGATAACCTGAATAACAGAGGACAGTATGGAGCAGACAATTCCTATACCTTAAGGAAGAAGAAAGAAGACCTGGAGAATATGATGGATCAGGTCGATGGCAATGATGAAGATGGATTGTTCTTAGGAATGCTTGTTATGGTATCAGCTGATTCTCCGGAAATGTTGGAACAAAGAGCTGATACATTAATGCAGATAGCAACCTCTAATGGATTTACGTTGGACCCATATTACAACAGACAGCTTAGGGCATTTAATACGGTACTTCCGATTGGAGGAAGACAGGTAAATCATATGCGTCCACTGTTTACATCTTCTGCAGTAGCTTTCCAGCCATTTTATGCAAAAGATATGCAGTCTGGAAAATTCATTTATGGACTGAATACCACCACAAAGCAGCTCCTTCGTGGTGACAGAAAAGCTCTTCCTGCACCACATGGAATCATGGTAGGACATACCGGGTCTGGTAAATCAATGCTGATTAAAATCACAGATATTTCCCAGTCTTTACTTTTTACAGATGATGATGTAATTGTTATTGACCCGAATAATGAGCAGAAAGATTACATCGAAGAGCTGCATGGACAGTTCTTTGATTTTACACCACAGTGCCAGGTGTTTTTAAATCCATTTGAAATACCGGAATATGTGGCAGCTGGAAATGATGTGGAAAAGAATATGTTTATCGCAAAGAAAACGGAGTTTGCAATTTCTTTCTGTGCTGCCATTATGACTAATATTGTGGTAACGCAGGTGCATATGAATTATATATCAAGAGCAGTCCGGAAAATGTATGAGGACTATTTCAAACTGCGTACTCCGTGGTCAAAGAACAAAAACCAGCCGACACTTTGTAAATTAAGAGACCTTTTGAAAGAGGAAATAGAAAAGAGTGAATACCGGGAAGACCGGAGAATATTGCTGGATATTGTTGATTCCATGGAGAACTTTACCGATGGTCCTTATGATATGTTTGCTCATCCATCCAACCTCGATATTGATAATCGTCTGATTGGATTTGGATTAAAAAATTTACCGGATTCTGTATGGGAGCCTGCAATGCTTACGATTATGCATTTCCTTTCCATGAGGATAACATATAACCAGCAGACACTTGTTGCACTCCGTCTGATTGTGGATGAAGCACAGTATCTTTGTGCAAGACCTTCTACTGCAGAGCAGCTTCTTCACGCCGTAGAAACATATCGAAAGGCAGGAGCCGTTGTTACACTGGCAGTGCAGAATCTTACAAGAGTATTAGAGCATGAAGATTTAAGAGATATGTTTTCAAACTGTCCTTACAAATGCTTTCTTGATTTGGGTGGTGTCGATGCAGCAAGCCTTGCTGAAATTATGGAACTGTCCTCAAGGGAATACCGTGAACTTGAGAATCCAAAACCGGGACATGGTGTTATGTGCTGGGGTGGTCAGATATTTTTATTTGATACATATATGAATCATGACAATCCATTATATCCTCTTTTAAGTACAAACTTCCATGAAAAAGCAGCACAAGCTGCGGAAAATAAACAGGAAGAGATGAAAGCATATAACCACGAATAAAGAAGGTGTGGTATGGAAATACGAACATTAGAATCTGTCGGGATTCAGACCGTAGAGAGTGGAATCAAAACAGCAAAACAGAAGATTACAACCACGGAAGAAAGAGCCGAGGAAGCACTTTTAAACAGTACCATGGGAGAAGAAGAAAATGATGATTCTTTTGACCAGGACAGAAGAAATAAAAAAGGTGGCAATCATAATAGCTGGATTGATACCATTTATCGTGGCAGGAATCGCAGGAAGGAATTGGAAAGAAAACGGGAGCAGATAAAAAAAGAGGGCTACCGGAAAGCAGAAACAAAAATGATTCTTGCCAGAAAAGGAAGTGAGAGTGCTGCGGCGAAAGGTGGTATGATGTCTGCTGCAGCAAAATCCGGTTCAATGCAAGCTACCGGAAATGGAACAAAGACGGGTATCCAAACTGCGTCATCCGGAGCGGCAGGTGGTGCGGCAAAGGGTGCTGCAAAAGGAGCGGCAAAGGCAGGAGGTACCGCCGCATCCGGAGCAGCTACTGGTGGAGTAATGCTTGGTGTAGCTGTTGTTAAAAAGACGATTGAAGTCGGACGACGTGAAGGCAGGAGAATAAAAGCAAACCTGGAATCAACAACTGATATGAAACAAAGCAAAAGGACAGAAGTAACCGGAAAAAGAAAGAGTAAGAAGAAAGGAAAATCAGATGATGGCAGTCCTGGTTCTATGGAATTAGGAAGCGGATTATCTATCTTTTTCCTGGTAAAATTATGCGCAGCTTTTATGATGGTTGTTGGTGGTTTTGCAATAGCAGCTGCATCCTGCACACCTAAAAAAGCAGAAGAGGAAGGATTAAAAATTGTTGCTGTTGCAGAACAGGAACTGGAAAGTTCTGACCTCAATATAGGCGGTGACAAATACAAAAAATGGTATGGCATGGATGATAACTGGTGTGCTATGTTCGTTTCCTGGTGCGCTGACCAATGTGGTTATATAAAGGATGGCACCATGCCAAGGACTGCCAGTGTTGCCAACATGGCACAGTGGTATATGAAAGCTGACCTTTATCAGAAAAAAGAAAGTGGGTATGAACCCAAAGCCGGTGATATTATATTTTTTGGAAATGGGAAAAGTCATACCGGAATTGTGGTAGACTATGACAAAGAAAACCAGATTGTGATAACAATTGAAGGAAATACTGGAACATCCTTTGCAAAACCATACCATAAAGGAAGCCAGGTAAAGAAATGTAAGTACCCACTGAATTATAAATATACCGTTGGGTATGGCACACCGGAATATCCGGCAGAGGAAGATTCAACAGAGACTGCAGAAGGTGAAGTGGATGCAGCTGGTGATGCTCCATAATGGCTGCATACTAAAGTGGACTGGATATCAGTTTTTCTGTGTGCTATAGTAGAATCAGAAAGAAAAGGAAATCCCAAACAGCAGATGAGAGGAGCTGAAAGGGATTTCCTTTTTGCTTGTCAGCATGTACCGGAATCCGGTACGGGAAGGAGAAAACAAAATGAGATTGAGAAGAATAAAATTTTGGCTGTCAGTATTTGAAATGAAGTTAATTAATCTTCCATCTATTTGTTTCAGAAAGAAAAAATGGATTCATTATGTGAAAAAATTGAAACAATTGATTGAAGAACAAAATGCCAGAGGAGAACCGGAAAATAGAACCATTAAGATGTTACAGGAGCAGATGGAAGAGTGGATTTATTCAGAAAGACACCTTCCAAAGAAGGAGAGGTTCTTTCTAAATAAATTATTTTTATTGCTGGAGTGAATCACTATGTTTGTCACTTTTAATTAAAATATCCGGTTTCTTTTCTAATGATATTCCGGGATGATTTAATTCAAAAATATATCGTTCTAGTAAGGAAATGGTATGGCATATTTTTTCATAATTTCTTAAGGTTGAAACAAGAATATATAAGTAGAACAGCAGTATAAAAATCAAGACAATATTTGTACTGTTTGAATCAATGATTGATTTTATGTCCAAATTTTGAAAGGACAGATTATTAATACTACAGCTAGTTAAATTGTTTGCAACAAGAAGAAAAACAGGTATTAAGGAGTAACTTTGTAAGACCGAAAGCCGGTGTTTTAAAGTTTCCTTTATGTTTTTGTAATCTATTAAATAATAATTATATGTGTTTAAAGGATTGGCGTTTTTAAATTTGATTAAGCTTAGAAAAAGATGAGTTTTCAGAGTACAAGTCGTGTGATATGCATATCGACCAACAATAATCCAATAACACACGAGGAGAAAAATAGATGAAGAGAGTGGAAGCTGCTGGTATATTTTATATATATTAATGGAACTGATATCATTAAGTACAGAACAGAAGATAGAAATTAGTATTTTAGCAAGTATCAGATACTTAAAAAAGTTTCTTATAAAGTACATTAAAAAAGTTTTGTTATTTTCTGATAGCTGATTTTGCGGCTCCTGTTCATAGAAATTTAAAAGAATGGAAAGAGCAACCCAAAAAACAATCGGGAAAAGTAAGTTTGTATTGAATGGTGAATTAAAAATTGCTTGCATAAGAATATTCCTTTCTGTGTGACTTAGATATGGTTAATATAGCATATTTGATAAGAAAAATATAGCGAGGTGTAAATGAAAATGGAAGAAATGATGTTGCTAAGTAGAAATCAGATGTTTTCTATTTTACGAATAGGCAGAATACTGAGCAGTTCGGCTTCATACAGATATCTAATGGATGAACTGATACAGGTAGTTAGGGAAAAGGATGGCAATAAAAACTGTATGAAAGCAATAATAGATAAAGGGGCGGAAATGTATTGCCATGAACCAGGAGTGGAAGGATTTAAATATGAAGCACATATGAGAATGTCAGAGATGTTAAAAAGTTTCAATAAAAAATACTACCAGACAGAAGTACTTTTTTCATTTGTTAAAATGGATGAGGCATTTTTTATTCAGGAATTTAGAATCAATCGATGGATTCGCTCATTAAAAAGAGAGATGGAAGCAGATATAGAAGAGCCAATGGATACACTGATACAGTTAAAAAAAGTTTTGAGAATAAAACTGCTAAAGGAGAAAGACACTAGCAGAGAAAGATCAAAGAGAAATCATTGGTATCATGCACTTTATGATATGGTGAGTTGCATTTGCACAGATGAATTTATTGTACCGGAATCCGGTACGGAAAGGAGAAAATAAGATGAATATACCAATCAATCAGGATATAGAAACGGCATATCGTAATGAGTTTGTAAAAGGTTTTTCACTGTATGAATTTGGATTTGCTTTTGGGGGGATTGTTGCAATTGCATTTGTAACATTTATAGCATGGTGGAAGTTTGGAATCTCACCGGCTGTTGGTGTCTATATGGGATTCCCGTTTGCAATTCCTTTCTTTTTCTGTGGATTTTATAAACCATATGGGATGTTATTGCCGGAATATCTGAAGCAGCGTAGGTATGAAAATAAAACTTGTACCTTGACTTATGAAACAGATGATTTATCAGATGATGGCAACATTTTTTCTATGAAAAGCAATGGCAGTCTGACAAGCTGCATGGTTCCGGTAAAGAAGAAAAAGAATAGAGGTGACACAAAAAAATGATGAGAAAATATTATGAAGAGAAAGAAAAGGGCGGAGCAATGAAATATATTGTTCCGTTTTTGTGTGTAATAGTATTGATAGCTGTATTTGCCGGTATATTTTACCTCAGGGGCAAACAGGATAAGAAGAAAGCAGAAGATACTAAGACCGTCGTGGAGACAGAAAGTGAAACAGAAAATCTTACCGGTAAGCTGCAGGATGCACTGACGACCGAGCAGGAAGCATTGGTTTCTATAGATAATCTGAATGAATATGTTTCTGTTCTTGAGTCCGAAAAGCAGCAACAGTTTTTGGAAAGTCTTACCAATTTTGCGAAACAGGAAGGTATTACAACAGAGAACGGAACAATCTTTTACACAATGATTCCAGAAAGTGACCCGGAAAGTATTTCGTATTTTGTCAGTCTTGGTGGCGAACCGGAAGTGATATGTCAGCTTTCCTATCATACAAGAGAAAAGATAGTGACAGCTTCAAAATCTACTTACACAAGAGAAGAAATTGAAAACGAAGTGTGGCAGAATAATGGACCGGATGAAAGGGATGTTCCTGCAGATGTGGATGCAGCTTTTGAACAGGAACAGGTTGTACCGGATTCCGGTACAGGTGAGGATGGAACAGCAGAGTAGAATATACCTGACCAGACAGTAACACCAGAGGATTTCTTGGTCATTAAAACAGAGAATATATAGTTGGAGGTGAAAAACAAATGGGAAAATGTAAATATCAATTGTCGTGAATGGAATAGTAAAACAGCAGGTGTATTGAGAGCTTAGATAAAATAGTTAAAGGAGAATAAATAAATGCGTTTTAAAGGAATTGAATTGAAAGAAAATACAGAAGCAGAATTATTAATAGCAATTGAAATTGTTGGAATCGAAGATTCAGATGAGCTTGAAGAATATGGAGAAGAATTAGAAGAAACATTAGAAGAAGATATCTTAGATTATGATAATTGTAATCCTTATGTAGAATTGGTAGATGACAATTTGTTAAATGTTCGCTGTGATGATATCACTTTTGATAAAAACGGAGTTGAAGTTTTAACAGATATTTACAATGATATTGTTAGTTCAAATATACAGAATGTCAACATCATGATTAACGTTCATGTAGATGCAGATGAGTGGTTTAAGACGGAAGATGGGACAGAATATAATGAGGATTCAGTAACACTAGAAGAGTTTTTAAACAATCTTGAGTATTAGGAGTTTAATTTACTGTTTCATTGGTTATTAGGAGAGGTAAAATAATTATGGATGGAGTGCAGGAAGGAGTAACACCATGACATTAAATGAAAAAGTGCATTATGAATATGAAAGATTTTATCTTGATATGATGCGCACGTCTAAAGAAAATATTTTTGCTCATAGTGATGAAATCGAAGCAAAAAAAATGTTGAAGAAAGCAATCCTTAATAAGATAAAAAACATGAACGAGGATGAAGTGGAAAGCCTTCTGGTGGAAGACAATCTTTTGGAATCAGCATATCGTTTTCTGAAAGAAGCAAGATGGGATAATGAAGCTGAATCATTTCATCAGATAGTGAGTCAGTGGCTGGCTGCATTGCTCAAAACGGACGAGGTATAATATCTTATTTTTTTATATACTGGGGTTTCAGGGGGCAGCCCCTGACAAGATGCACGCCTACTTTCTAAGAAAGTAGGACAAAGTGCGTATCTTGCAAATATATAGCGTTCAAAAAATACCGATTTGACCATAAAAAGAGGTGATTTGAAACAAATGAAACACCTGAATATATGGAAAATGCGGAACATATGAGGCAGATTTGAAACAAAAAAACGTATTTTTGAAACAAAAACACAACTGAAACAGCAACATTGTGAACCAGATGATACAGGTGGATACAAATTTGGGACAAAAATATGACAATTGTAACAAAAGATACTTTACTACAATGTAACAACTGACACATTGCTGAAACAACTGAAATATTTCGGTAACAGCACGCCGGAGAGCGGAAAAATGAAAAGCATGTAAAGCGGTTCAATGGAAGAATCAGATATGGACAACGTACCGGAATCCGGTACGCAAGGAGGGAGAGGATTTATGACCGAACGTAAATACTTAAGCGGCAGAGGTGGGAAAAAACTTCTGGATATGGAAAAAATCTATAAACAGATTGACAGCGGTAGAAGTATTGATGAGGTTGCAAAAGAATGGGGTGTCAGCCGTACAACACTGTACCGGCGGCATAGGGAATATCAGACAGAAGTTGCAGCACTGAAACACAAAAGTGACATTGACCTTGACCTTCCACCATTGCCACAGTAGGAGAAAAGAACGTACCGGATTCCGGTACATTTTTTATACATTAAAGCAAGAAGGAGGCAAGAATTTCTATGGAAGAAAAGATTCAGAAATGGGAGGAAGAGATTGAAAAAATAACCCAGCGTCAGAAAGAAATGAATGCTAAGTACACGGAACAAATCCGGGAGCTGCGGAAAAAGATTGAAAATGCAAAGCAGCAGTTATTGGTTCAGAATAATGAAATGATAGCAGATGCAGTTCGGACAATCTATGGAGAAGTGACAGAGGAAAACATCGAGAGTTTCAAAGCAACTATGCAGTCATTGCTGGAGCAGAAAACTGGAAGTACACCAGCGGAAGAAGTGAAGCCGGAGCAGCAGACAGCAGGTAATTATTTCCAGAGGTAACCGCCTATGAAACAGAACCAGAAACAAATGAAAAGGGACAGGGATTTTAATCTCCGGTTGTCAGAACCTGAATACATTTATTTAAAAAAATGTGCAGAGGGAGCAGAGTTTCGGTTTAAAAATGGGCGGGTAAATTTTTCCGGTTATGTACGTTCCATGCTTTTAGAAAAATCCGGATACAAAAATACAACGTACCTGCGGCAGCTTCGTGATGTCGCATACGAACTCCGCAAAATTGGAACCAATGTCAATCAGATTGCAAAGAAAATCAATCAGGGTTATATTGGTTCCTCAGAGGACCTGGCAGAGTTAAAAGCATACCTTGAAAGAATCGAAAAAACATTTGATGAATTGAAAAACAATGTACCGGAATCCGGTACAAAAAAAGGTGTGGAAGGTGAGAACTAATGGCAACCACGATATTAATGCATATGAAAGAAAGCCCCGGCATTCCACATATACATCTTAAAAATGCAATCGATTATATTCTGGATGTGAAGCATGATGGTGCCAAGACTGATTATGGAACATTTGTCGGTGGAAACAGTGGAACAGACCACCGGGAAATCCTAAATAATTTTTTGGATACAAAAGATTTGTTTGGTAAAAGGGATGGAAGGCAGGGGTATCACTTTGTTGTATCCTTTGCACCGGGAGAGACAGACAAGGACACTGCTTTTTCTGTTGTAAAAGCTTTTTGTGAGGAATATTTAGGCGATGCATATGATTATGTTTTTGCACTGCATACAGACAAGGGACATCTGCATGGGCATATTATATTTAATTCTGTAAACCGGCTGGATGGATACAAGTATCATTATAAAAAAGGTGACTGGGAAAGATATATTCAGCCGGTGACTGACCGGGTATGTATGGAGTATGGACTTAAGCCTTTAACTTTTGAAGAGAAGAGAGTCGGATTAAGTTATGCAGAATGGCAGCAAAAAAATAAAGGCGTGGTGAATAAGCAGGACATATTAAAAGCTGATATTGACTATGCCATTCAACAATCGGAAACAATGGAGCAATACATATCAACAATGAAACAGATGGGGTATGAAATGAAGCAGCATTATTCCTACAAGGAGAAACGGAGCTTTATCACTTATTCCATGAATGAAGGAGATGGAAAAGTTTTTCGGAGACGAGACCGGAGACTTGGCAGCGGCTACCGATTCGATGAAATAGTACAGCGGGTTAAAACGAAGGATGGTATTCGAACATACGAGGACATATTGGAGCAGTTAAACCGGAAAGCAGAGCCTTATCTTCGTTCTACGATGTTAAAAGGAAGCAGAACCTTTTACCGCTTATATCAGGCTGTAAATTATTACCGTCTGCCTAACCCGTTTGTGGTTCCATCTGCACAGGTGCGAAAGGACATGGTGCGCCTGGATAAATTATTAGAAGACTGCCGGTATTTAAAAGAACATCAGCTTCCTGATGCGGCAGCATTGAAACAAAAGCGGCAGTTTCTGCAGGAGAAGATGGAAGAATTAAAGTCAGAGCGGAAAACGTATTATCGAATCAAAGATATGATGCGACCAGAGGATGGAGAGTTGCTGGAAGAATATCGTGCACTTGCCAGGCAGTTAATGTCAGTAGAACAGACACATAGTGATAGATTTGAAGAAATAGAAGATCGAATGGAAGAAATAAAAAGTATACTTCCACATGATTATCTGGAAGCAGAAGACAGAGTGGCTGCAATTAATCAGGAACTTAAAAGGATAAAGAAAGAGAATGGAGTGATAGACCATTTACTTGGAACCGAAACTGCAGAGCTTCGACCAGATATTATTCTGAAAAAATAGTAAGTACCGGAATCCGGTACAAAAAAAGGTGGTGGTGATAAGATATGTGTGTGAGTGTCTCAACTTTAAAAGAAGACCTTGTGAAATATAATTATCTTTATGACAGTGCAGACAGTGTTATAGAGTATCTGAATGGTCACATAAGGGAAGGAAATATCAGCAGTGGACAGGCAGAATATATTTATGAGTGGTCATCCTATATACTTGGCTTTCGCCGGGAACCAATAACATTTTCTGCAGAAGGAAAAATGATAAAGATACAGATGGATGAGAAAGAAATCTCTTTTAAGGAAAATAAAAACAGTCTGTTGAGAAACAAGAAATTGAAAGCACCAAAATTGTAATGAACATAAAATAGCTTCGTACCGGATTCCGGTACGTTTTTTATTTGGAAAGGAGACCAGCTATGAAAAGTCAACCATAGATTAGTAAAAAATTTCTTTTTCA
>OGQJ01001324.1_pt1 | contig 22830 bp, 19 predicted proteins | sample 1553161 | NCBI WGS metagenome assembly OGQJ01 (sample SAMEA2579923, study PRJEB22360) | human gut metagenome | biome: human gut; feature: human-associated habitat; material: faeces | place: Denmark | collected 2008/2010 | reverse complement strand
GCATCTACATCTCCAAGAAGCGCCAGGACATGCTGTGGCCCGACATGACGTGGGTCTTCATCATCTCCTACGACCTGTGGAACTTCTGCTACACCTACAACTGCCTGCCGACCCACTCCTGGTACTGTGGCATCGCGCTTCTCGTCGCCCCGACGATCGCGGGCCTCATCTGGAACAAGGGCGGTTGGATCCAGAACCGCGCGTTCACGCTTGCCATCTGGTGCATGTTCGCGCAGATGGTCCCCATGTTCGCCAACGATTCCATCTTCGCCGTGCAGTCGGTCAACAATCCGGACGTCAATCTCGTCGTCTCGATCATCGCGCTCACGGCCAACGTCCTGGCTCTCGGATACGTCATCTATCGTTCCAAGAAGATGCACGTCAATCCGTACACTCACGAGATCTGGGTTGGCACCAAGGAGTATCGTGAGGCCATGGCACGTCGTGCTTCCGTCGACTACCTGCTCGAGACCGAGCCCAAGAGCGCCACGCCGGCCGAGATCGAGGAGCTCGTCGCCTATCACGAGATGCCGATTCTTCCGGATCCCACCAAGTCCGACGTCGAGATAGACGTCATAGAGTACAAACGCAGGGAGTGACCCAACGGGCCCCTATTCCCCTCTTTCTGGGAAGCCGGCATCAGCGTTGATGCCGGCTTCCTTTTCTTCTACCCCTGCTTGTTGAAAATGAGACAGTTACTCAGAGACGTTGTCTCATTTTTTTGGCTACGAGACTGCCTGCTTGACGCTCGTCCTGCTGGTCAGGTAGGTGATGAGCATGTAGCCGCCGTAGATGGCGACGACGAGGCAGGCCGCCATGGCGATGGAGGGGAATATGTCGCGCCCGAGTGCCGCGAAGAGCGATTCGGATAGGACGGAGATGGCGCAGGCCGAATGGCAGACGGCCAAGGCGAGCGGAGCGACGAAGTAGATCACGACCTGTTCGAAGAGCGAACGGGTGAGCATGCGCGTGTCGCAGCCGAGCTTCGAGAGCAGGCGATAGCGATCCAGCGAGTCGATGGTGAGCGAGAGCAGCTGGATGGCGAGCACGGCTGCGGTCGTGATGAGCAGCACGAGGCCGATGTAGACCGCGAGGTAGGTGATCATGACGCGCAGGCCGCTTGCCTGGCCCACCATCTGCTCGCGCGTGATGACGGTGGACACACCCGGCGCATCAACGTCATCGAGGATATCGATGAACACGTCCTCCGTGTTCGAACGGGGCGCGTACATGACGTTCACGTACACCGTATCGGGAGTTTCCGTCTGGGCCAAGGTGGCGACGACATCGTCGGGGACCACCATCATGAGAGCGTTGCTGAGCATGTCGAAGTCGTTGAGCTGGGTCTTATCGACGCGATTAGCCGGCGTGAGGTCACCAACCGGCGTGGGAAGTGGCATATGCTGTGCCACGACCGCATTGGCGATGTCCTGCGACGCCGACATGTTGTTGGTGACGAGGTATTCGCCAGATGACAACGTCACGGGTTGCTTGTCGCTCAGGGCAAGCAAATCGTTGAACTGCGTGAGGCTAACGACACATACGCCTTGGTTCAACATCGAAGTGCTGCTCATGGCATCCGAAAGGTGCGTGTTGACAGCGTCCATGAGTTCGCCATAGGTCATGTCGGGAAGCCCGTAAAAGTCGAGCTGCGAGCTGGCGGCGACGAGCGTGTCCCAATTGGCGACATGCTGCTGCAAGTATGCGCTCGTCTGGCTGATGTCGGCATCGACGGGCTTCTTCGTACCCTTGCCGTTTTCGTATACGGTTTCCTCGCCGTACGCGATGATGCTCGCATCGTAGGGATTGGCTTCGTCAATGTCACCGGTAAACGCGTCAATGAGGCCCAGGCCGGTGGCAAAGGTGGTGATGGCGAAGAAGAGCAGCACGCACACCACCCAGATGGAGACGAACGACGTGTTGAACTTCGAGGCGACCTGACGCGTGGTGAAGGGGCGCAGACGCTTGAAGTACACGCCGCGCAGGCGCGTGAGCACGGCGATGCCAAAGCCGGAAAGCGAGAAGAAGAACAGCAGCGAACCCACGAGCATGAGCACGGTCGCACGCTGGAACTCGGCATCGAACAGGAGCGTCATGCCGTTGACGTCAAGTTGCCAGTATGCGAGCCCGATGAGGATGAGCGACACGATGAAGAGCACGAGGCACACCCACGGATTGCGGATGATGATCTTCTGTCGCTTGGTCTTGGCGCCGATGAGGTCGATGAGCTTGCAGCGACGCACGGTGATGACGTTGAAGATGGCGACCACGATGTAGATGGCGGCAAAGCACGCAAGCGTCGCGATGCAGGCGATGGGCGAGAAGCTGAACTGGTACTGCGGCATGGCGATGCCGAAGAGCGCGGCCGTGGCAAACGAGAGCAGCTGCGAGATGAGCACGCCGAGGGCAAGGCCGAGGACGAGCGAGCCCAGACCGATGAAGATCGTCTCGTAGAGCAGGATGCGTGATACCTGGCCGGGCTTCATGCCGAGCACGAGGTATATGCCGAATTCGCGCTTGCGCCGGTTGATGAGCAGCTGGTTGGCGTAGATGACGAGAAAGCCCAACACGAAGGCGACGACGACGGAGAAGGTGTTCATCATGTAGCCGGTGAACTCCACGACGTTTGTGTTGTCGGACGCCGCGATGTCGTGCATGACCTGCTGGTCACCCACGGAGTTGAACGCGTAGAACACGGTGACGGCGATGAGGAGCGTGACGAAGTAGATCGCGTAGTCACGAAGCGATCGCCGCATGTTGCGTACGGCGAGTTTAAGCAGCATGGTATGCCTCCCCGCCGAGGAAGGTCACGACCTCCATGATGCGGGCGAAGTACTCCTCGCGCGAAAGCGAACCCTGACGGATTTCGTTGAAGAGCTTACCATCGGACAGGAAGAGCACGCGGTCGGAGAACGATGCCGCATACGCATCATGGGTGACCATGAGTATGGTCGCGTTGAGGGACTTGTTGAGCATCTCGAGGGTCTCGAGCATGATCGTCGCGTTGCGCGAGTCGAGCGCGCCGGTGGGCTCGTCGGCAAGGATGAGGGAAGGGTCGGCCACGATGGCGCGTGCCGCGGCGACGCGCTGCTTTTGGCCACCGGACATCTGGCTGGGATACTGCTTGAGCGATTCCGTGACATTGAGCGTGCGCGCTATATCCTCGATGCGGGAGGGGATGCTCGCGGGACGCGCGCCCTTGATGGTAAGGGCAAGCGCGATGTTCTCCATGCCGGTCAGGGTGTCAAGCAAGTTGGAGTCCTGGAAGATGAAACCGAGCTCGTCACGGCGAAAGGCGCTGAGCTTGTTCTTTGACATGGTGGTGATGTCGCTGCCGTTGATGAGTATGCGGCCCGCGGAGGGCCGGTCGATGGTGGATATGCAATTGAGCAGCGTCGTCTTGCCCGAGCCCGATGGCCCCATGATGGCGACGAATTCGCCGCGCGCGACGTCGAAGCTCACGCCGGCAAGCGCGTACATGAGGTTCTGGCGGCCGCCGAACACCTTCTCGATATTGCGCACGCAGAGGATGGGGGAGGATGCAGAGCGGGACGATCCCGTCACGCTGGCAGGTGGCGTTGCGATGACCTCAGACATGGATGCTCCTTCCCGTGCGCGGCACCTTGACGGAGGCGTAGGCGAGCATGCCAGCGACGATCGCCGCCGCAACGAGCGTGACGGCTCCCACGCCCTTCGTCACCGTTGATAATACCTTTGATGCCTTCATAGGACTAACCTTTCGTGTGTGGATTATCGGGCAGCATCCATGGTGATGCGCGAAGATTGCGGTTGCCATCGAAGCGGCTTACCCGTGACTTACGAATTCGTAAGGGTGCAATCGACTGGTGAGACTGTCGTGCACGCCATCTGCGTCTATTGCTGAATTAGGTGCATGCGGCGACGGTCGTGGGGAAAGCTGATCTGCACGCGAGTCCCCACGCCCTCCTCGCTTGCGAGCATGATGCCAAGCCCCATTTGCGTGCACATACGGGCGACGATGAAGAGCCCCATGCCGGTCGCCGACCCGTGCGCGCGACCCACCTCGCCCGTGAAGCCGCGGTCGAAGACGCGTGGTACGTCTGCGGCCGGGATGCCGCAACCGTCGTCGCGCACCTCGAGCATCGTGCAGGCGTGCGGGCCCTCCGCGTCGTTTTCGCATGCTTCGAAGGTGATGGTTTCGGCATCGTATTTTGCGGCGTTGATGATGAGCTGGGTGAGGATGAACGCAAGCCAGGCCTTGTCGGCCACGACCGTGGCCTGCGGATCGATGCGGATGTCGATGGTGACGCCGCATGACGTGAGGTAGCGCATGTTCGCCTTACACGCTTCGCCCACCGCATCACCGAGCGCGATTTCGCGAATGACGTAATCGTTTACGAGTGTGTCGGAGCGCGCGGTGAAAAGCGCCTGTTCGACGAGATGCTCGACGCGTTCGAGTTCAAGCTTGAGTATGCTCGCATCCTCGCCGTGCATCTTGTCGAGGAGGAGCCGCGCGGCGGCAAGTGGCGTCTTGACCTCGTGTACCCAGAGCTCCGTGTACTGGGCACGATCGTGGCTCTGCATTCTGAGCTCGTTGCCTTCGTGCATCGCCTGCTCTGCAATCGAGCGCGCCATGGCGAGCGCGATTCGTCCCTCCAAAAACGCGGGTTCGTGGACGATTTCGTCGAAATAGCGCGTCTTGTCGAGCGACTCCAGCGCCTCTCCGATGCTCTTCCAGAACAGTGCGCGTCGTCGGTATTCCAGAACAAACGATAGGATCAGAACCGCCACGAGCGTGAAGTCGATGAGAAGGGTCGCGTCGGTGATCATGCCGAGCACGACGAGCATGAAGGAGACGAAGGCGATGACAGCGCAGGCAAGCGCAAGAATCGGCGCCTTGTCCCGCAGGAAGGCCCGCATCGTGAACCGTGGCATGTCATGCGCGTCCATGGGCCCCCTCACGCCATGATCACATAGCCGAGCGATCGGCGCGTCTGCAGGAAGTCGTCCGCGATGCCGATGCTTGCGAGCGTCTTGCGCAGGCGGTTTATGTTGACCGTGAGCGTATTGTCATCGACGAAGGCGTCGGACTCCCAGAGGTCGCACATGATTTCCTGACGCGAGATGATGGTTCCGGCATTGCGCATGAGCAGTGCGAGAATGCGCTGCTCGTTGCGCGTCAGCTCGGCAGACCTGCCCCGATAGCGCACTTCGGACACGCTCAGATCGAGGGTGACCTCCCCGTGCGTGATGGTGCTGGCCTCGGCCGACGCCGTCGCATGACGTTTGACGAGCGATGCGATGCGCGCGAGCAGCACTGCGGGACGATAGGGTTTGGCCACGAAGTCGTGAGCACCCAGGTTGAGGGACATGACCTCGGTGAATTCGTCGTTCTTTGCCGTGAGGACGATGATGGGGACATCGCTTTGCCTGCGCACGTCGCGACAGATGGACTGCCCATCCGCTCCGGGAAGGCCAAGGTCCAAGATGACGCAATCGGGATTAACGTCGACGATGTCATGTGCGGCGGTTTCGAAGTCATCGCAGGCGCGTGTCTCGTATCCGTTGAGCTCGAGTAGGTGCGCGAGCTCGTCGCGCAGGGTCGCGTCATCTTCGACGATGTAGACGATGGCCATGATGGAGTTCCGTTCGCTTGGATATGGTGGCTCCATTTTAGCCGCACGTGGGCGTGAAAGACGGCAAGGAGCGGAATCTTACGCAGGTGTAAGAAAGCGTTGGAAAATGCAAACGAAACATCGGGCTGCTCTATGAGAATGTGCGAATAGTCTGCGAAAAAGATAACCAATCAGCGTATCATGGAAGATGCGCGAAGGAGGTGGGTGACATGCTGCGCAAGATCGACAAGCTTGAGCTTCTGAAGCATATCGTCTTCATCGTCTGCGTCGGTATCGTGTCGGCCTTCACGTCCATCGTCCTGTGCCTCTGCGTCAACTTCGCCTACCATGTCAATCAGACCTTTGCCTGGACGCTCTTCTTTCTGCCGCTACTGGGCGTCTTGTCCCTTGCCCTCTACAAGGCCTTCAAGCTGCCTTACGACTATTCGACAGATACGCTCGTCGAGCAGATGCGCAATAACGACGTGGTTTCGCCTGCGCTCGCACCGGGCATCATCGTGGGTACCTGCCTCACGATCCTGGGCGGCGGTGCCGTCGGCAAGGAGTCGAGCGCCTTTCAGGCGGGTGCGTCGGTGAGCGAGACCTTGGGGCGGGCGTTCAAGCTCAAGAATTGCCTTGTCGACAAGCAGGATAGGGAGCTGTACGGATATGCGGCGCTCATGGGCATGAGCGCGACGTTTTCCGCCCTGTTCTTCGCTCCGCTGGGAGCCGTGTTCATGGTGCTCGAACTGACGCGTTTCAAGAACCTCAGCTTGCCGCGTTTCATTGCCATGATTGCCTCGGCCGCTATTGCCGCTTCCATCGCCTATCCTTTCGGTATCGGCGACATCATCCCGCGGGTCGCCATTCCTGCCATGACCGGCGAGCTCGTGCTCTACACCATCATCGCCGGCATGGCATGTGGCGTACTCGGCGGTATCTTTGGGCGGGCGCTGCGCTTCACGCGCAAGCTCCTCAAGACGCATTTCGATAGGCCCTATCTCACGGTCATCGTCTCGGGCCTCGTCATCGTGTGTCTCGTGTATTTTCTCGACCTACGCGTTTTCGAGGGCTCGGGAATGAACCTGCTCAAGCACGCACTTGACGGATCCATTGGCACCTATGATTTCGCGATTAAGGCCGGTCTTGTGTTTCTCGCGCTGGCCTTTGGCTTCAAGGGCGGCGAAATCATGCCGACGCTTGCCATCGGCGGTCTGCTCGGCTGCACGCTCGGTCAGCTCATGGGCATCGATCCCGCCTTTATGAGCGCGCTCGGTGTCATCGGCTTTTACGTGGGCATGTCGCGTTGTCCCATCGCTGGGTTCTTTCTCGGCTGCGAGGTCTTCGGCTGGGCCATCGCGCCCTTTCTCGCAATCATCGTGATGTGTGCCGTCATGGGCAATTGGGATTACGGCTACTACGGGCATGGCCTCATCTACGAGATGCGCAAGGAACTCGCGCAGAGGCACGCGAACGCGGCAGGCGCAAAAGCAGTCTCCGCAAACGCGTCAACTGAGGCTGCGAACGGTCAAGGAAAGAATACAAAACAGCGTTCATCGGAAAATTAGAACCGCTTGCGTCAAAAAACTTTTCAAAAACAGAAAAATATGCTGTTGACTTCTATCCGCAGTGGAGTAGATTGTACGCGTAGGATATACACGTATCGGAATAGGGGAGTTTTCCGCATATCCACGTGTGTTGAGGAGGATGCCATGGCGGCTCCGAGGAAGGATGACGAGCGAGCACGTCTCTATGCCGCGGCCCTGCGTCTGTTTGGCGAGAAGGGCTATATCGCGACGTCCTACATGGACATCGCCGTTGCATGCCATACGAGCAAATCCGTCGTACAACACTACTACCCCCGCAAGGAGATGCTGCTCGCCCACTACATTGACGACCATTTCTCGTGGGTGATCAAGAAGGCGCAGGATCTCTGCCCGCCCCAATGCGATGTCTTGGAGCTGCTGTGCATGATGGGCTTCATTCATCTGGGGATGCTCATCAAGGACGAGGAAGCGTCCCCACTCGTGCAGGATTTCCTGAGGCATCCGGCCCTTCTCGACGAAATGATCATCCGCGAGCGCGACTGGCTCGCCGACCGATGCCCGGACGACCTGGACAGGGGCTTTGTTGGTGATTGTCTCGTCGTCGGCTTGAGTGGGGCCTACGGGCTCTTGTCGGTCACCTTGGAGGAAGGTCGCAGGGTGACCCCCGAATACCTCATGCAGATCACTTTCGTTCCCTTTGCCATTTCGATCGGAGGCAAGCTCGAGCGGGTGGAGGAAATCATCGAGGAATGTAGCTTGCTGCAGGAAACACAGTAGGAGGAGCATCATGAGACCAATGGAATTTGCCAAGCGGACGGCGGCCAACAAGGCCATTGATTACTTTATGGAGGATCCCGTCCCGCGCATCGAGAGCATGATGGCCACCGTCAACAAGATGTTGCCCGATGCGCTCTTTCCGTCGCAACGCAAGGCCTTCAACAAGGCCATCGAGGAGCGCAACAACTGGTATCAGCTCATCTGTCGCGTTGCCGACCTTGCCCCGGATGTCGCCACGGGCTTGCTCAAGTGCTTTTTGACCGAGGCGAACCTCGTTGCCTGGGACAAGCAGGAGAAGTCGCGCGAGAAATACCAGTGCAACATTCCCTGGGCCGTGCTCCTCGACCCCACGAGCGCCTGCAACCTGCATTGCACGGGTTGCTGGGCTGCAGAGTACGGTCACAAGCTCAACCTGAGCTATGACGACATCGACTCCATCATCAACCAGGCAAACGAGCTCGGCACGCACGTCTTCATCTACACGGGCGGCGAGCCGCTCGTGCGCAAAGTTGACCTCATCAGGCTCTGCGAGGCGCACCCGGACTCCGCTTTCCTCTGCTTCACCAACGCCACCCTCATCGACCAGGCGTTCGTCGAGGAGGTCGCCCGCGTGAAGAATTTCGTGCCGATCATCTCGGCAGAGGGCAACGAGCAGACCACCGACGCCCGCCGTGGCGAGGGAACCTACCAGAAGATCGACAGTGCCATGGACCTGCTCAAGGCGCGGGGCGTCCCCTTCGGGGTCTCCATTTGCTACACGAGTCAAAACGCGGAGGCGGTCTGCACCGAGGAGTATTACGACTGGCTCATCGACAAGGGCGCCTTCTTCGCATGGATTTTCACCTACATGCCCGTTGGCAAGGATTCGCCCGCCGAGCTCATGCCCACGCCCGAGCAGCGCGAGATGCTTTACGACTTCAATCACAGGATGCGCCATGAAAAGCCGCTCCTGACGCTCGATTTCCAGAACGATGGCGAATTCGTCGGCGGATGCATCGCCGGCGGCAGGCGCTATCTGCACATCAACGCCAACGGAGACGTGGAGCCCTGCGTGTTCATTCACTATTCCAATGTCAACATCCATGACGTGAGCCTGCTCGATGCACTGCGTTCGCCGTTGTTCATGGGCTACTACCACGGCCAGCCCTTCAACGACAATCACCTGCGTCCTTGTCCGATGCTCGAGAATCCCGAATGCATCGAGAAGCTCGTCGAGGAATCGGGTGCGCATTCGACGGACCTGGTCCAGGAGGAGTCGGTCTACGAGCTCACCGCGAAGACGCGCCCCATGGCACGTAAATGGGCACCGGTCGCCGAGCGCATCTGGACCGACGAGAACGACGAGCGCGCTTCCGAACGGCATCGGGACGATTTGGGGCAGGCGACGTCGGACCTGAGGAAGTTCGAGCGCGACGGACGCGTCGTCCGCAGCGCCTTTGACGAGGAGCGCGACTTGCGCAGTGTCGCCGAGCGCGATGAGGAAATGGATCGCAAGCTACACGAAATCACCGAGTCCGAGAAGGTGCTCGTCTAGCGAGGCAGATCGAGACACCATGTCAGCGTAACGCTGAGAGAGGAGGGGCACATGAGCGAGAGGAACCTGAGTCGTCGGTCGTTTCTAGCCGGCACGGCAGTCTCTGCGACGGCTGCGTGTCTGGGCATGAACGCTGCCGTGCCTGCGGCAAAGGCCCTGGCGGAGAACGTCGATCCCGCCGGCGAATGGGTGAGGACCACCTGTTCGCCCAATTGCACGGGGGCGTGCGGTCTCAAGGGATTCGTTCACGAGGGCCAGATCAAGATGATCTCGCAGGCGTCCGACTATCCGTTCGAGCAATACAATCCACGGGGATGCCTCAAGGGCCTGTCCGTCAACACGATGCTCTACGGCCCACACAGGCTCACGACGCCGCTCGTCAAGAACGACGATACGGGCAAGATGGAGGAGGCCGACTGGGACACGGCGCTCGACGCGGCGGCCACCAAGCTTCGCGCCGTCATGGACAAGTACGGTCCGGAGTCCGTGGGCGTGATATGGCAGGTGCAGGGCACCGGTCACATCCAGAAGGGGTCGATCATCCGCCTATCCAACATGATGGGCTGGTCGGCCATTGGCTGTTACGAGATGAACGGCGACCTTCCCATGTTCTGGCCCGAGACCTTTGGCGTGCAGAGCGAGGAGCTCGAGTCGTACTGTTGGGAAGACTCCAAATACACGATGGTTTTCGGTTCGAACGTCATGGTCACCCGTCTGCCCGATGCGCGCTTTCTCAACATCTCGCGCGAGAATGGCGGTAAGGTCGTCAACTTCGATCCTAACTACTCGGCTACGTCCGAGAAGTCGACCGAGTGGGTGCGTCTCAAGCCCGACACCGACGCGGCCTTTGCGCTGGCAGTCGCCAAGATCATCATCGACGATGGCCTCTACGACGAGGCGTTCTGCAAGAATTTCACCGACATGCCGCTGCTCGTTGACACGGCTACGGGCAAGCGCATCGAGGCCGCCAACGTGGCCGGGCTCTCGGCGTTTTCCGCGCCGGCATATCGCAGCACCTACGTGGCCATCAACGCCGCGGGCGCTCCCTTCGCGGTCAACCCCGAGCGCTTGGGCGGTATGGAGGGCTGCACGCTCGAGTATACGGGCGACATACGGCTCAAGGACGGCACGACCGTGCATGCCAAGAGCGGTTTCAGGCTCCTGCGCGAGAGCCTCGTGGGCAAGACGGCGCAGTGGGCGAGTGATACCACGAGCATTCCCGTCGAGACCATCGAGCGCATCGCGCACGAGTGCGCGACCATCAAACCCATGCACATCATCTTCGGCGGTGCCGGGACGCAGTGGTACCACGGCGATCTCAAGGGGCGCTCGCTCGCGCTCATCGCGGCGCTCACGGGCAACATCGGCCAGCTCGGCGGCGGCATCTCGACCTACGTCGGCCAGTACAAGACGCGTTTCATTCCCGCTTCGTGGTTCAACCCGCCGCGCATGAACAAGCACTCCATGTCCTTCCAATACGCCGTCACCGGACGCACCGAGACGATGCAGCAAAACGCGTTTCCCCCCAATGGCCTCAAGGCGCTCGTCGTGGGCTGGGGCAATCCGATGGATCAGCACAACGTGGCCAACTGGCTGCGAAGCGCGAAGGAGAGCGGCGAGCTCGAATGCCTTGTCACGCTCGACTTCCAGCGCACTACCACCGTCGACATGAGCGATGTGGCCCTGCCGGCACCCAGCTGGTACGAGAAGCTCGAGCTCACCACGACGCCGTTGCATCCCTGGGTGCAGCTCCAACAGCAGATGGTCGATCCGCCAGGCGAGGCACGGCCCGAGATATGGATTTGCAAGGAGCTCGCCACGCATATCGATCCCTCGTATGCGGACCAGTGGCCGGTCTTTGACGAATCACAGGCCGAGCAGGTCGCTGACGAGGTGCTGCGCACGCTTCTGGCCAACGGCGGTCCCTATGTCAACCAGCTCACGGCCGAGCAGCTGCGTGAGGGCCCGGGCAAGCTCTGGCACGCCAATCCCGGCGAGAAGCGCATTCCGTTCTGGAGCCAGATTCACGAGGGCACGCCGTTTCCCAGTCAGTCGCTCCCCAACGCAATCGACGTGACGGCGCCCTTCGTTAGGTCCGGGCGCATCCAGTTCTACCGTGACGAAGACGAGTTCCTCGAGCTCGGGGAGCAGCTTCCGTGCTACAAGCCCGCCTTCGAGGACACGGAGTACAAGGACGATCCCGAGGCACGTACCAAGTACCCGCTCGCGTTCATCACGCGTAACAGCACGTATCGTGTGCACTCCACGTACGTAAACAACCCCTTCATGCTCGAGCTGCAGAACAGCATGCCCAAGATCTTCATGAATCCCGACGATGCCAAGGAGCGTGGCCTGGAGGCAGGCGATTTGGTCGAGGCCTACAACGGGCGCGGCAAGTGCCAGGGCGGCCTCGTGCTCGATCCGGGCATGTATCCCGGACAGGCGATCTTCGACCAGGGATGGTGGAGCGAGTACATGGATGGCGACAGCTACAACTCGCTCATCTATCCGTGGATCAACCCCACCAATGAGGTGTATTACCTCTCGGGCGTGTGGTCGCCCAACATGGCGTGGAACGAGTGCGCATGCAATGTCCGTCTACTGCAAAAGGGCGGTGCGCGTAAGGAGGTCATGCAATGAGATACGCAATGGCCATCGACCTTGACCGCTGCATAGGATGCAGGACCTGCGCGGTCATCTGCAAGGATCATAACGCCGAGCCCCGTGGCATCTGGTGGAACCGCGTCTTCGCGCCGGGCGCGCCCGAATATGGCACGTCGGTGATCGTGGACGGCATGCCGCGTATGGAGTTTCTGCCCATCAGCTGTCAGCACTGCGAGAACGCGCCGTGCCAGCAAGTATGCCCGACGGGTGCCACCTATACCGATGATACGGGTACCGTGCTCGTCGACTACGAGAAGTGCATCGGCTGTCGCTACTGCATCACGGCTTGTCCCTACGAGGTGCGCCAGTTCAACTGGAGCAAGCCCGAGGGCATCGAGGGCGTGGACGGCGAGTACCGTTGGGGCTATCCCGAGGATTACCGCCAGGACGGACGGCTCGTCTACACGCCGGTGCGTCCCGAGGGTGTAGTCGAGAAGTGTACGTTTTGCGTCCAGTACACCAATCAGGGCGGCATCCCGGCCTGTTGCACGGGTTGCCCGGCAAACGCCCGCATATTCGGCGACATCGAGGATTCCGAGTCCGAGGTCTCGCAGTATCTTTCCGGGCGCGAGTGGTTCGTCATCGGCGAATCGCACGGCACCAACCCGAAGGTGTATTACCTGCCTTCCAAGCGCGGAGAGGGGGAGCAATCATGACGGAGCAAACTCGTAAATCACGCAAGTGGCCCATCATCGTGGCCGTCGTCTTCGTGGCGATAGGTTGCGCGGCGTGGATTTGCCAGCTCACGATGGGCCTGCTCGTGGGGTCGGGCATGAGCAACACGTTCGCATGGGGCCTCATGATTGCGGTCTTCGCATTCCTCGTCGGCTTTGGCGCGGGCAGCCAGTTCGTCGCGTCCTATATCGTGCTCGCCAATCGCAAGGACCTCATGCCCTACGCCAAGACCGCGCAGGCCATCGCGCTTGCCGGCGCCATCGGGGCGGGCGTGGCGATTCTGATCGACCTGGGACATCCGGCGCATATCATGTCGATGATCACGGCGCCCAATCCAACCTCGGCTCTCACGTGGGACATGATCGCGCTTTCGGTATTCATCGTCATCGCGGTCATCAACGTCATCGCCATCGCGCGCAAGAGCAAATTGCTCAAGTTCTGGATGGCCCTTGGCCTCGTGAGCGCGTTTGCGCTGCAGCTCGTCGAAGGGCTGCTCTTCGCCCTCATGGAGACGCGCGTATGGTGGCATAGCGTCATCATGCCCGTCGACTTCATCGTGGTCGCCCTCGTATGCGGCCTGGCGATTGCCGTCATCGTCTGCGCGCTGCAGAAGGACGAATACAATCCCGAGGCCCTTCATGACCTGAGCTTCCTGCTCGTCGTTGCCATCATCATCCACCTCGTGCTCGCCGTCATCGAGCTTGCCCTCGTGTGCCTTGGGAGCAGCGCCGCCGACGCGGGAGCGCTCGCGGCAATCGGGGGCACGTGGCTGCTCTACGTGCTCGAGCTCGGCTTGCCGCTCGTCGCCGTGTTCGTGTTGTTGCGGGGCAAGAAGGATCCGGCCAAGAGCATGCTCATCGGCGGCGGCCTGGTTGTCGTGGGCATGTTCTGCCATAGGCTCATGCTGCTCTACCCGGCTTTCGGCAGCCCCGCGCTCTACGTTTCGCTGTCCAATGAGCCTTCGCCGAGCTGGCCCCTGCCCGCCTCGACGGGCCTATACGACCATACGGGCAACGCATTCGAGATCGCGCAGGGCTATGTTCCCAACTTCTTCGAGTGGGCGAGCATGCTGCTGCCGCTTGGAATTGCGCTCATGGTCTTTCTCGTCGCGATGTGGTTCATCGGCAAGATAGATAAACCCGCTCCGACGGCGAATAACCGGACGGCCGTCGCGTCACACGTCGTCGCATCCGATGAAGCCATTGTGGCCGATGAGATTGGTGACGAACCGATCGACGGAGGTATTGTCGACGAGGTCGCCGTCAAGGAAGCCGTCGCCACTGACAAGAAGGAGAAGTCCCGATGAGGTCAATGAAGAGAACACTCACGTTGTTGCTAAGCGCCGTGCTCGTGGTTTGCGCAGCACTATGCGTTGCCGGATGCGGGGGGCAGCAGGCGTCGTCGTCTGCAACGAGCTCGGCGGCCTCGTCGAGCGCAGCCTCCGAAGCGGGCAAGACGCTCGTGGTCTATTTCTCGGCTACCGGCAACACAGAAGCCGTCGTCCAGGACATCGTCAACGAGACCGGTGCGACGAGCTTTGCCATCCAGCCGGCGCAGCCCTATACGAGCGAGGACCTCGACTACAACGATCCGGACAGCCGCGTCTCGAAGGAGCATGCGGACCCGTCCTTGGAGGACGTTGCGCTTGCCCAGGACACGCCTGACGACTGGGCTTCCTACGATACCGTTCTCATCGGATATCCCATCTGGTGGGGCGAGGCGGCATATCCCGTGGCGAGCTTCGCGAAGGCCAATGACTTCACCGGCAAGACCGTCATCCCGTTTTGCACGTCGGCGTCATCTGGCCTGGGGCAGAGCGCAGAGCATCTCTCCGAGCTCGCGAACGGTGGAGAGTGGATGGGCGGCATGCGCTTTCCCTCGGGCGTGAACGGCGACGAGGTGCGCCAGTGGGTTGACGACCTCGGTCTCGAGAAGCAGAACCTGTAACGGGAATGTCGATGAAGGGAGCGTGTCATGATCGAGATACTGAAGACCCACGATGGCACGCTCAGGCGTCTTGACGCGGTCGAGTCGGGCTGCTGGGTAAACGTGTGCGCCCCTAGCGATGAGGAGACCAGATGGCTCGCCGATAGCCTGGGCATAGGTGACGATTTCATCGATGCCATGCTCGATCGTGACGAAATCTCGCGTATCGACAAGGACGAAGAGGCCAAGCAGGCCCTTGTCGTCGTCGACTTTCCCGCAGCCGAGACCATGGGTGACAAGGTGAATCCGGGCCTCGAGCAGTTCGATACCCAGCCCATTTCCATTCTCCTGCTCGAAAAGCCAGGCGTCGTGGTGACCTTGACCAATGCGCCGTGCTCCATCATGGAAAGGTTCAAGAGCGACAAGGCATCATCCATCGTCACGAGCAAGCGCACGCGTCTTTTGCTCGAGGTTCTCCTGGAGGTTTCCCAGGGCTACATCGACGCCCTGCGCGTCCTCGAGAAGCAGACCATGGCCCTCGAACGCAAGATGCGAAAGAAGCAGAACAACGAGGGGCTCATGAGCATGCTGGGCATCGAGAAGTCGCTGCTCTACATGTCGACGTCGCTCAAGAGCTCCGCTCCGACGCTCCAGGCCATCAAGAACGGGCAGTTCGTGAAGCTCTTCGAGGAGGACGAAGAACTGCTCAATGACGTGATTGTCGAGTATCGGCAGGCATCCGAGATGTGCTCGATCTACACGGATGTCATCACCAGGGCGATGGATGCCTTCTCGGGAGTCGTCAGCAACAACGTCAATGCCTCCATGGGCGTGCTCACCACTATCACGCTTCTGCTGTCGATTCCGACCGTGGTGTTCAGCTTCTACGGTATGAACACCAACCTTTTGCCCATGAGCGATTCGTGGGTGTTTCCCATGCTGCTTTCGGTCGCCTTGGCGGCCGTTGCCGTCGTCGCGCTGCTACGCTGGAGAAGGTAGCGCAGGGTCGAAGCGCTTGGGACGAAGGACGTCGCAGCTGCGCTCATAGTCCTGTGCTCGCACGGAAGCGCCACCGGCGCTTCCGGCTCGTGCGGAAATCGCGAAGCTGCGACGTCCTTCGTCCATGTCCTAGCGTTTCGATCCTCCGAAGAAATACGGGGACTGGGGCAAATAACCGTCCCCTTGCGTCCCCTTGTCTCCACCGCGGGCCTGTTCGAGACGCCCGGCCGATCGCCTGCCCTGTGCCGGTGAAGTAATTACCGTTTCGATCCTCCGAAGAAGTACGTGAACGGCGTGTCCGCCATCATGTCGATATCGAACGCATCCTGCCAATCAAGCGCGGCGTCTTTCGCGGGAAGCAGGTCGCTTGTAACATCGTGCGGTACGTTCGCATGATGCGCGTTGAGCGTTTCGCGGCTCATGCCGTGTGCGACCAGGAACCTTCCACCGGGTACAAGTAGGGATGCGGCCGCCTTGACGAGCGCCTTCTTGTCGAGGATGTGCGGATAGGCGTTGTAGATGACCACGACGTCAAAGGGCTCGTCATCTTCGAAGTCGATGACGTCTTGGCATTCGAAGCGCAAGCGGTCCTCGGGAACGTCCTCGAACTGCATGCGCGCATGTCTGATCATCTCCGAGGACACGTCGAGGGCGACGACGGATGACGCGCCCAGTTCGAGATAGGCGCGCTCCATGATGCCGGCTCCGCAACCGACGTCGAGCACGCGCGATCCCCCATGTACGGATGCGAGTTGGGCGATCATGAGGTGCTTCGTACCGGCCGGCTCTGCCTGCTCGACCCAGTTCGCAGCGCGTTCGTCGAAGTAAGATCCAATTTTGCCGATGCTCATTACGGGCCCTTTCTAATCAAACAATCCGAATGAGACAGTTGTTCTGAGCAACTGTCTCATTCGCTTTTCTTTGGCACTACGAGGAAGCTGTCCTCGTATGCGATGAGATCGATGGATACGTCGTAGACGTCCTCGATGGTTTCCTTGGTTATGATTTCGCGGCCGCCACTTGCGCGCACATTTCCGTCTTTGAGCATGAGAAAGCGGTCGCAGTAGCGTAGCGCGAGATTGATGTCATGTAAGACAGCCGCACAGGCGATGTGCTGCTCGTGTGCCGCTTTGCTGACGAGCTCCATGACCTCGATTTGGTTTGCCATGTCGAGGTTGTTCGTGGGCTCGTCAAGAAGCAACACGTCGGTCTCCTGCACGAGTGCGCGGCCGATCACGACCTTCTGATGCTCGCCGCCCGAAAGCTCGTCAAGATACCTGAGGGCAAGCGGTCCGAGGCCCAGCTCATCGATGACGCGATCGACGATGGCGAAGTCCTCGTCGGTTGGCGCGGCCTTGATATAGGGCTTGCGACCGAGGAGTAGCGCATCGTAGACCGTCACGCCATGGGCGTGCGAATGCTGCGCCACCAAGGCAATCTTCGTGGCGCGCTCTTCGCGCGAATACCCATTCAGGGGTGCGTTATCAAGGAGAACTTCGCCTTTCTGGGGACGGATGATGTCATCGAGACAGGAAAGCAGCGTCGATTTGCCGCATCCGTTGACGCCGAGGATGGCCAGAAAGGAGCCAGGTTCTATGCTTGCGCTGATTTTCTCGAGAATCTGGGTTTGGCTCGTGTAGGCATAGGCAATGTCACGAGCCTCGAGGATGATCCCCTCCGTATGCCTCGGGGCGCGGCTCATCGATGTGCTCCTCGCATGAGTAGGTACAGAAAGAGGGGTGCACCTACGAATGACGTAATCGCGCTGATTGGTAATACGACGGAGGTGACTGCCATGCGCGCAATTATATCGGAGAGAAGCAGGACGGCCGCGCCCGCAAGCGCCGAGGAGGGGAGGAGGTAACGGTAGTCATTGCCAATGAGGTGTCGCATGATGTGTGGAGCGACCAGGCCGATGAAGTTGATCGTTCCGCAAAACGCGATGACTGTCGAGGAAGCGAAAGCGCCGATGATCATGTTGACCAGGCGCGTACGCTTGACGTTGAGCCCAAGCCCATGTGCGGTGCCCTCGCCGGATTCCATTGCGTTGAAGTTCCAGCGGTTGAGGTAGAAGAAGACGAATGCCGCTAGCGCAACGATGGCCATGATAGCGATTTCGCGATACGAAGTGCGCCCGAGGTCACCGAAGGTCCAGAACACGACGGCGGCGACTTGCGTGTCCGTCGCGAAGTACTGGATGAGGGCAGTCGCGCCCGTGAAGAGTGCGGATAGCGCGACGCCTGCGAGTACGATGCTCTCGGGTGTCATGTCGCGAAAGCGCGAGAGCGCGAGGATGATGAGCGTCGAGGCGATGGCCCCGGCAAACGCGCAGATGACGGTGAGGTAGGGGTTGCTTGCTCCCAAACCCTCGTATGCTGCGGCAGACGAGCCCATTCCCAAGACGATGATGGCAATCGAGGCGCCGAAGGCGGCTCCCTGCGATATGCCGAGCGTGCTTGCGGAGGCGAGGGGGTTGCGCAGCACGCTCTGGAATGCGCAGCCAGCCAAAGCTAATGCAATACCACCTACGATTGCGGTGAGCACGCGCGGCATGCGCAGGTTCCATACCACGATCAGGTCATGGGTACTGCCCTGGCCTACGAGCGCCGCGAGCACATCGAGAGGAGAGAGATCAGCCGTGCCGAGCATGATGGAGACGACGACGAGAACGAGAAGGAGCAGCGCAAACAGGAAGATTACCAGGCGCTTGTATCTAATATAGCCGTGATATTGTTCTCTGTATGAGGACGGCGCATGCGCGGCATGCGCCGTCCTCATGTCCTCGGGATTCATTGTCTCGTGCTCCCAAACTCGGATTTGCGATGCCTAGAACGAGATCTTGCCGAAGTTGAGACCCGCGGCGTGGAGCTGGTCGTAGCAATCCACGCCGAGCATCGTCGCCAGGATCTCGCGATACATGCCCTCGAGGTCAACGTTCGAGAACGCGTCGGGATACACGGTCGCGCCGTTGAAGTAGGCATCGCAGATGGCGACCTCGATGTTGGTGCCGTTCATGTTGTACGAGGGTTGGGTGTAGAGGTTGCCGGTCTGGAATGCCTTGAGGTTGTCGAAGAACGCCTGGTTGGAAGCGTAATCCTTCTGCATCAACTCCATATTGCCCGCATTGAGGAACATGTAGTCGGGATTCCACTCGCCGAGCTGTTCGAGCGTAACCTCGATGGACCCGGACTGGGTAGCCTCGTCGGCGACGTTATCGATATGCACGACCGTGAAGGGAGGATACTGCGCATAGGTGCCGCCGAAGCTCTTGGCGCCCTTGTAGTTCACGGCACCGGCATAGCAAGTGGGCTTGTCCGCATCGGGGATGTTCGCGGTGCGGCTGTCCAGGTCGGCTTGCCAGCCGTTCATCTTGTCGACAACCTGCTTTGCATGATCAGCGGTTCCGAGTACGTCACCAACGACTTCGATGGACTTGAACACGTCTTCGGTGAATATCTGGTCCTGGTAGGAGATGCCGATGACGGGGATGTCGAGCTGGGCCTGCAAGTCGTCGCACTCCTGGGCGGAGCGACTCGAGATGATGACATCGGGATTCAGCTCGAGCATGGCCTCGCCATCGACGCTCGTCTCCACAAGGTGATTGCCGTTGGATGTTGTGGGAAGGCTCGTGAAAAGCTCTTCGTAGGCAACCGTGTAGGGACGGGAAGCGGAAACGGGGTTCTCTTTCTCGGTTACGGCGATGAGCTTATCCTGGCCTCCGGCGTAGACGACGAAACGCGCGGCACTTCCGACCGTGGCGCAGGTCTGGACGTCGGCGGGAATCGTTACCGTGCGTCCGTAGACATCGGTGATCTCTCGTGTGTCACCGTTGCCCTGCGTGTCCGATGCGCAGCCCGCCAGTGCGAGTGCCAGAAGGCAAAATGCCAGGATGGCAACGAGTGTCCTTTTCATGTGCATCCCTCTCATCCAATTCCAGTGTTACGAATTGCGAATTGAGGTTACCATAAGCACGACTTGAGTGTTACGAATTGATAATACGTCACATGATAAACGGTGAGCGCGGCCAATCATGAGTTGAGTGGTCATTTAAGGACAGAAAAACGCAAAAACCCAAATAGTGTTCAAAAACTAATAAAAATCTGTTAATTTGAACATATGCTGAGACGACGCCGTTCGTGGCATTACGTTGCGACGGGTATGAAGAATAGAAGGGCAGTATGGATTCGAGTACGGCAAACGCGGGCGCACTGGGCAAGAACCAGTTCGTCGTGCTGCTCAGGTTGCTGCACGAGCCGGGGCTTTCCCAGCGGACGATCGCCGAGCGCACGGGTCTTTCGGTGGGTACGGTCAATTCCTCGGTTCGCCAGCTCGTCGAGCACGGCGACCTCGAGAAGGACGCGTCCGGAAACCTTTGCGTGACCGATCTGGGCGTTCGTTCCCTCGAGCCGTATCGGGTCGACAACGCGATCATCCTCGCAGCTGGGCTCTCCACGCGCTTTGCCCCGATTTCCTACGAGAAGCCCAAGGGGCTCTTGCGCGTACGAGACGAGGTCCTCATCGAACGCCAGATTCGCCAGCTCAAGGAGGCGGGCATCGACGATATCACCGTCGTCGTGGGTTACAAGAAGGAGTACTTCTTCTATCTGGAGGAGCTCTTTGGCGTTGATATCGTCGTGAACGAGCACTACGCGACGAGGAACAACCACTCGTCTCTCATGGTCGTGCTCGATAGGCTCAAACGCACCTACATCTGTTCGTCGGATAACTACTTCGTCGACAATCCGTTCGATTCCCACGAGCATGGCGCCTATTACGCGACGCAGTACGCGAAGGACGCGACCGACGAATGGTGCGTGCGCCTGGGGAGCGGCGGGCGTATCGTGGGCGTGACCATCGGCGGGGCCGATTCGCAGATCATGCTCGGCCATGTCTTCTTCGACGAACCTTTCTCCCGTCGCATGGCCCAGATCATCCGCGACGAATGGGACCTGCCCGTGACGAGGGACAAGCTGTGGGAGAACCTGTTCATCGATCATATCGACGAGCTGCACATGGTTGCCCGGCCCTATCCCGCCGAGATGATTCACGAATTCGACGCTCTCGACGATTTGCGCGAATTCGACCCCACCTTCATCGAGAACGTCGACTCGCTCGCCTTTGACAACATCGTGTCCGCCCTCGGCTGCGAGAAGGCCGACATTCGCGACGTGTATCCGCTCAAGCAGGGCCTGACGAACCTTTCGTGCCACGTGCGCGTGGGCGATGGGGAGTACGTGTACCGTCATCCCGGCGTGGGGACCGAGAACCTCATCGATCGTGACGCGGAGCTTGCCGGACTCAACATCGCGCGCGAGCTCGGCCTCGACAACACGTTCATTACCGGGGATCCGAAGACGGGGTGGAAGCTCTCGCATTTCGTGCCCGATTGCACGCAGCTCGACCCACACGAGAGCGGACAGACTCGACGCGCCATGGAAATGGCGCGGGCCCTGCACGAGGCGGATGCGACGCTCGAGCGCAGCTTCGACTTCTATGCCGAATCCAAGCGCTACGAGGCGCTATTGCGCGAGCGCTGCGGCGTCATCGACGTTCCCGGCTTCGAGGATATGGCCGCGCGCATGGAGCGGCTGCACGATTTCGCGATGACTGACGAAACGTACACATGCCTGTGCCATAACGACTTCTTCCATTTGAACTTTCTGGTGGGAAAGGATGACAGCATCTCGCTCATCGACTGGGAATACGCGGGCATGTCGGACTACGCGAACGACTTTGGCACCTATACCGTCTGCTGCGAGCTCTCGACCGAGGAAGCCGAGGAGGCGTTGTCGTTCTACTTCGGGCGCACGCCCACGTTCGAGGAGCTGCGTCACAACTTCGCGTACGTGGCATTCGCCGGTTGGTGTTGGTACGTATGGTCGCTCATGAAGGAAGCCGAGGGCGACGTGGTGGGCGAATGGCTCTACATCTACTATCGCTATGCCAAGCGGTACCTGAACATGGTTTTGCCCTGGTACGAGCAGGGAAGGCGCGTCTAGGCGCCGGTGACTTCGATGGTGTCAAGCGCTCCGGTCGCAACGGACAGCGAAGGCGGGGCGAGCACGAGGAGGATGCGAAATGGGTGCGTTCGGTAAGGTCAAATACGGTCTCACGAGCGGTGTGCTATGGGGACTCGACACGGTCATCCTGGGCATTGCGCTCACGATGTCTCCCTATATCGGCACGCTCGAGGCGTTCGCGTTTGCCGCGATCGCGTCGTCGGCGCTGCATGACATCTTCTGCGCCTTGTGGCTTGCGCTCTACATGGGTGTGCGTGGGCGTCTCAAGGACACGTGGGCTGCGCTGCGCACCCGTAGCGGCAAGGTGGTCGTGCTCGGCGCGTTGCTGGGTGGCCCGGTTGGCATGACCGGTTACGTCATCGCCATCAACAACATCGGTGCGGGGTACACGGCCATCATCTCGGCGTTCTATCCGGCCGTGGGCGCGATCCTCTCCTTCATCATTCTCAAGGAGCGCATGAACGTAAAGCAGCTCGTTGCGTTTGCCTGCGCGCTCGGTGGCATCGTCGCCATGGGCGTGCTTTCCCTCACCGATGCCGAGACGGTGGGAGATCCCGTCATCGGCCTCGTGGGCGCGGCTGCCTGCGTGCTTGGCTGGGGAAGCGAGGCCGTGCTCTGCGGATGGGGCATGCGCGATGACGCGGTCGATAACGAGACGGCGCTGCAGATCCGCGAGACCACGAGCGCGCTCGTCTACGCCATCGTCGTGCTTCCGGCATTCGGCGCATGGGCGTTCACGGCAAGCGCCTTCCCGTCGCTGGCGACGGGCGTCGTCGCGCTGGCCGCGCTGGCGGGCACGACCTCGTACCTCTTCTACTACAAGTCCATCAGCTCGCCTCTGGGCGCGGCGAAGTCCATGGCGCTCAACATCAGCTATTCGGCATGGGCGGTGCTCTTCGCGTTCGTGCTGCAGGGCACGGTGCCGACGCTCGCCTCGGTCGTGTGTTGCGTCGTCATCCTGGCAGGCACGATTCTCGCCGCAAGCGACTGGAACGAGCTCTTCAGCCGCGGTTCGCGGCAGGTCGACGAGGCATAGGTTGTGGAGTTGCTGCTGGGATGAGACAGTTGCTCAGGGACGCTGTCTCATTTTCAAA
>OGQJ01001316.1_pt1 | contig 22919 bp, 19 predicted proteins | sample 1553161 | NCBI WGS metagenome assembly OGQJ01 (sample SAMEA2579923, study PRJEB22360) | human gut metagenome | biome: human gut; feature: human-associated habitat; material: faeces | place: Denmark | collected 2008/2010 | reverse complement strand
GGTTCGAACCCTGGACACCCTGATTAAGAGTCAGGTGCTCTACCAACTGAGCTAATCGCGCATTTTCAATTTTCTGTGTCACGCTTTCCGTAACGACAAGATTAATTATATAATAAGGTTTTTAAAAATGCAAGTACTTTTTTTACTTTTTTTCATATTTTTTTATTTTTCTCATATATTGATATGGGGGTTGAATTTATGAGCCATATTATCCATTATGTTACAACCAATTTCAAAAAAATCTTTCATACTGTCTGCACAGAGATTATCTCCTGCATTCAAGGCACAGCTCTGCATTTTGTCCTGGTCGCTGCCTTTCTCGGAACACTGAATCATTTCCTGTATTTTTTATCCGGGCAGTCTCCAATCATTGCACTTTTCTGCCCGGTTAATGAATCCGTGTGGGAACATTTGAAACTTTTATATTTTCCTTTTTTATTCGTAAGCATATGGGAATATCTGTCTCTGCATCCGGTTGTTTTACCGTTCTTTTACTGTCGGTATCTGGGTGTGCTTCTCGGAATGTTTTTTACTGTTTCTGTTTTTTACACATATTCCGGGATTCTCGGCCGGAATTTCCTGATCTTAGACATCCTGCTTTTTTATTCCAGTGTAATATTTTCATTTGGAATGTCTGAATATATTTCCGGCAAGACCCGTTCTCCTCACGAGACAGAACCTGGCTTTGTAGTCTCACTCTGGTTGATAACATCATTTTTCTTCTTTGTATTTACATGTTTTCCGCCAGATCTTCCGTTATTCTATTCAGCATAAGTACAACAACCACCAACACATTTCCCTACATATATAATTAATTATTCACACCATGATGTGCAACATAGCTGTTAAGATCCAATGCTTTGAACACATATCCCTGTGACTGATAATATTCAATAATTTTCGGCAGCGCTTCCACAGTTGTATCTTTTGTCTCGGAATCATGTGACAACAGGATGATATTATTGTCATGGAAACTGGTTGCCTGATCCACAAGCTGTTCCGTTGTTCTCACGGCCCCGTCTCCCGAACTTCCATTCCAGTCATAATATTGATATCCTCTTGCCTGAACCTCCTGCGTAAGCGTTGTCATAATTCCCTTCGTGTAACTTGCAGATATGCTATTCGAAGATCCTCCCGGAAATCTGATAAAACACGGAACATAGCCGATTTCTTCTTTTACAAGCTGTCCAATCTGGTCAAGATCCTGAAAATATGCATCAACAGATGCATACACCTTTGCGTAATCATGAGAATATGTATGCATTCCGATCGTATGTCCCTTATCATAAGCCTTTTTGATCATATCTTTATATTCCGGCATGGCTCCTGTAACAAAAAACGTTGCTTTCGCATTGTATTTATCCAAAATGTCCAGCACCGCCTGCGTATTCTTAGACGGTCCGTCATCCAACGTCAGATAGACAACTTTTTCATCCGATTGTTCTGTTGTACCCACTTTTCTTCCTGGTTGAACTGCAAATTCACTTCTGTCATCTGCCTGATCTTTTTGGCCTTGATTTTCTTTATTGGATGCATCAGTTTCATTCTCATTGATCGTAAGTTTTTTTGCAGTTGCTTTTTTCTTTGATACTGCCTTTTTACTTTCCGTCTCGGCCGTTGTCATCGTTTTACCGGCATTCTTTTTTATAACATGCCCGCCGATTCCCACACCTATGATCACTGCAGCTATGCAGACTGCTGCAATCAGAATCTTTCTCTGTGCACGATCTTTTCGTCTTCTATTTTTTAACTTTTTCCTGCTCATACTTTTTTCCTCTTTAATTTTCAACTTTATTCTCACTTTTAAGTAATTGCTTTTTCTTTTTTACTATCATACCGCTTTTTTCCTTTTTATCAAGCCTTTTCTCGAGACTTTTTCACTACAATGTAGTATTGTAATAAACAGATTATCACTTACAAATGTCGAAAGGAGTTTTTAATATGAATGAAAATGAAAATAAAGTCTGTCCTGTCAGCTGCAAAATCGAACATCACGCCATGATGTTCGCATTTCTCGCCAAACATGCAATTGAATTATGCGGTGAAGCCGGAAAAGACGCAATCCTTGCCGGAATGACTACCTATGGAAATGAACGGGGTGCCCGCATGGCGGCAAATGCTCTCGCACACGGTGATGAACTGACTACAATGACCAATCAGGCATACGGTGAATGGAAACCAGATTACGCCGGACAAATGGACTTCGGAACACTTCGCACCGAACCGACACTTCAGACTTACATTGCCAAATGTGCCTGGTGTGAAGCATGGAAAAAGCATAATATTACCGAATACGGGAAATATTATTGCGTCAATGTAGACAATGCCGTTTACCAGGGATTCCGTTCCGACTTCGTCTGTACCCCGACTGCCACATCTATGAGCTGGGGCGGTGATCATTGCGAATTCGACTGGGGACATCCGCTCTCACAGGAAGAGGTAAAAGAACTGGCGGAGAAAAAAGCCGAGCTTGGAACTTCCTGTATGAAAGATTTTAATTTCCATACGGCACATTTGAAATATACCGTCAGTCAGGCCCTGATCCATAATCTTGGTGAAAAAGGAGAAGCGGCAGTGAAACTTGCACTTACTGATTATGTAGATACATTTGGGCAGGAATATCTGGATGTATTGGACGAGCTTTATCCGGTTGAATAGTTTTTACTTTTCATATAAGAAAACTATGAAATCTATTTACATCCTGTTTTCCTGTGCTAAAATGATAGATAAACACCCGATTCTATGAGGAGGTATCTATATTTTGAATACACTAACAACTGAACATACACCTAACAATATCATTGCCCGCTGGCTCGACGATCATCAGGAAGAACTGGTGAATACCGCTGATTACATTTTCCATCACCCGGAACTTGCCTATCAGGAGACACTTTCTTCCAAATGCCTGGCAGATTATCTGGAAAGCCATGGATTTAAAATAACATGGAAAACAGCCGGTATCGACACCGCATTTACCGCAGTCTGGGGAGGTGGAAAACCAATCCTCGGATTCCTGGCCGAGTACGATGCTCTGGCAGGTGTCGGACACGCCTGCGGGCACAACCTGCTTGGAACAGCCGTTGCCGCAGCGGCATGTGCATTAAAAGCCGATATGGAAGCAACCGGTGCAACCGGAACGCTCTGCGTCTATGGCTGCCCGGCCGAAGAGATCATGTCCGGCAAGATTGTGATGAACGATCAGGGAGTCTTTGATGACCTCGATGTTGCTATTACCTGGCATCCATTCGACCGCAACCGTGTCAGCAACGATATCTGGCAGGCACAGGACATTAAGAACTACACATTCCACGGACTTAGTTCCCATGCCGCCAAAGCACCGGAAAAAGGCCGCAGCGCCCTGGATGCCGCCGAACTCATGAATGTAGGCGTCAATTATCTCCGTGAACACGTACCGGGAGATGTCCGTATGCATTATGCCTACATTGATAACGGTCTTCCGGCAAATGTTGTTCCGGATATCGCAAAGACAAATTATTTCATCCGCTCCTACTTACGTTCCCGCACCGAAGATGCAAGCGAACGTGTAGACAACTGCGCCAGAGGTGCCGCTCTTATGACAGACACCACCGTCGATATCGAACTGGTCGCAAGCTGCAGTGAGATGAAAGTTAACCGGGTACTGACAGAATTATATTACGATGCTATGACCAGAGTTCCGACACCGGCTTATACACCGGAAGAGCTGGATTTTGCAAAGCAGATCACAGAAGAAGCCGAACTCATCAATGACGGGACACTATTCTCCGGCCTGGAACCGCTTGAAGATGAACCGGTTCCGATCGCTATCGGCACGGACGCTTCACAGGTCAGCCACACCGTCCCGTTGATCACCTTAAGTGCCGCTACGATGTGTAAAGGCACCCCACTTCATCACTGGGCTGCTGCCAGGCAGGCCGGTATGACTATCGGACAGAAAGGTATGCTCTACGTTGCGAGATGTATGGCAGAAGGAACGAAATTATTGATGGAAACACCGGGGAGTATTGAGAAAGCGTGGGAGCTTCATAAGCTGACTCCTTAAAGCTCCTGTCATTGCATACTGTACACTTTATAAATATCTGCTCTAAAACATCTCATGACCAAACTAGGAGGAATTATTATGATCACAAAAAAATCGGAATTATCGGATGCGGCAATATGGGCGGCGCCATTCTCTATGGTGCACTCGAAAGCGGTGTCCTGGACAAAGAAAATGTCTATGTATACGACATCAAGCCGGCATGCGTGGTGCTGTAATCGAACGCATTAATGTAAGTACAGAAAAATTCCGTTCATTATAATCGTTGTCATTCTATGTCGATTCATGCATTGGAATTATCAGACAAAAGAGGAGTTATCCACAGTTTCCCGTGGATAACTCCTCTTTTGTTGGGGATAAGTGGAATTACTTTGCAAAATTTGTCGTTACATTTTCATCCTCTTTATCACCTTCAACCGTGTAAATTCTTCTCTTTCCTTCTCCTCCAGCGCATTACTGATCGTATGCACCAGATTCGTATACATCGGTATCGTAATATTCTTAAGCGCATTCGCCCGCTTCTGTGTCTTCTTGATATTTGCGGCCAGACGGTACGCCGAGTTCTCCACCTCAGCCAGCTTGATCGTAAGTTCCTTCACTTCCCGGAAAGCTTCTCTTGCAATATCCACCGACTCATGTGTCGTGCTGAACGAATACGTCAGATCATTCTGCTTCGCATCATACTTGATGTGCGGGATCTCCGTTCCCATGATGCTTCTGGTCTGCATCTTCAGCGAATCCTCGATTGGAACAGTAAATGCCAGTTCCTGGACTTTACTGATCCCGTGTTCGATATTGGCACGCTGCAGGCAGGCATATGCTTTTGTAAAGGTTGCATCGATCTCTTCCTGAATGTCTTTCGCCTCATCGATCAGTCCCATCAGCTCTTTCAGAAGAATATTCCGCTTTTTATCCATCAAGTCATACCCCTGACGTGCAAGCATCAGAGAATTCTTTGCAAGCATCAGATTTCCTTTGGTAGGAAATTCTCTCGGATCCATATGCATCCCTCCTACTCTTCTGTCTCCAATGTCTCTTTCGTATCCTTCCAATACTTCTCAACCAGCTTCGTATCAATACGGTCCAGTTCTTCCTTCGGCAGAAGTCCAAGCAGTTCCCAGCCAAGATCCAGCGTCTCCATCATCGTCCGGTTCTCCGCCGGTCCCTGGCCAATATAGCGTCTCTCGAATTCTTCACCGAACTTCAGATACTGTTTATCGATTGGTGACAATTCATCTTCTCCGATAACCGAAGCCAGATTTCTCGCCTCTCCAACCTTTGCATAGGCAGAGAATAACTGGTTCGCAAGATCCTGATGATCTTCCCTGGTATATCCTTTTCCGATGCCGTCCTTCATCAGTCGTGACAGCGATGGCAGGATACTGATCGGCGGATAGACTGCCTGCCCGTGCAGATTACGGTCCAGTACGATCTGTCCTTCTGTGATATATCCGGTAAGGTCAGGGATCGGATGTGTAATATCATCATTCGGCATGGTCAGGATCGGAAGCTGTGTTACGGAACCATTTGCCCCGTCCACAATACCGGCACGTTCATAGATCGTTGCCAGTTCACTGTATAAATATCCCGGATATCCTTTTCTTGACGGAATCTCGCCACGGGAAGAAGACACTTCACGCATGGCTTCCGCAAAAGAAGTCATATCCGTCAGGATAACCAGAATGTGCATATTTTTCTCAAATGCCAGATATTCCGCTACCGTCAGTGCAACCTTCGGCGTGATCAGACGCTCCACCACCGGATCATTTGCCAGATTCAGAAACATACACACATGATCTGCCACACCGCTTTCCTCAAATGTCTTACGGAAGAATTCCGCCACATCGTGCTTCACACCCATTGCTCCGAATACAACTGCGAACTGTTCATCCGAATTGTCACCAAGCGAAGCCTGCTTTACGATCTGTGCCGCGAGCTGGTCATGCGGCAATCCGTTTCCCGAGAATATCGGAAGCTTCTGTCCGCGGATCAGTGTCGTCAGACCGTCAATCGCTGAGATTCCGGTACGGATATAGTTTCGTGGATACTCCCGTCTGACAGGATTCAACGGAAGTCCGTTTACATCCCTTTTTTCTGCATCTGCAATCGGACCAAGTCCATCGATCGCTTCTCCGATTCCGTTAAATGTACGTCCCAGCATTTCCTCCGATACAGTAACTTCCATCGGATGTCCCGTAAGTCTTGTGTGGGTATTATCCAGTGACATATTTTCTGTCCCTTCAAATACCTGAATCACAGCCTTGTCTTCATCCAGCTCTACGATACGCCCCATTTTCCTCGTATTATGATCTACAATAAATTCTACGATCTCATCGTAAAATGCATTTTCCACGCCTTCCAGCACGACGAGAGGGCCATTTATACTGCTCAGTCCAAGATATTCTATTGCCATCTTACGTCCCTCCCTTTACGCATTCTTCTCGATGACGCGGTTATAGAAGTCATCAATGTCTAATTTATACAGATCCAGTAACTGCAGGTTGTCATTCGGCACATCATACTTGATCGCAATGACCTTTTCAAATATACCTTCCGCCTTCAGTACCGACATCGGCATTCCCATTGCCACCAGTTTCCTACTGGTCTTATACAGATACAGGATCACGTCCATCATCTTGAACTGCTTCTCCAGCGATACGCACGTATCATCCTTATGAAATGCATTCTGCTGCAGGAATCCCAGACGGATCACCTTTGCAATCTCCAGAATCAGTTTCTGATCATCCGGAAGCACATCCCCGCCGATCAGTTTTACAATCTCCATCAGACTGCTCTCCTGGTTCAGGATCGCCATCAGACGGTTCCTGTAATCAACAAATTTCGGCGACACATGATCCGAATACCAGCCGCTTAAGTCATTCAGATATTCACTGTAACTCGTCAGCCAGTGGATCGCAGGGAAATGTCTCGCATACGCCAGGGATTTATCCAGTCCCCAGAAGCAGCGCACGAAACGCTTCGTATTCTGCGTAACCGGCTCGGAGAAATCTCCCCCCTGCGGAGACACCGCTCCGATGATAGAGACAGATCCGGTTGCACCATTTAATGTCTGCATCATGCCGGCTCTTTCATAGAATGCCGACAGTCTCGATGCCAGATATGCCGGGAACCCTTCCTCCGCCGGCATCTCTTCCAGTCGTCCGGACAGCTCACGCAGTGCCTCTGCCCATCGGGATGTCGAGTCCGCCATGATCGCCACATCATAACCCATGTCACGGTAATATTCCGCCAGTGTAAGTCCGGTGTAAATGGATGCCTCGCGGGCAGCCACCGGCATGTTCGAGGTATTGGCGATCAGCGTCGTTCTGTCCATCAAAGGATTTCCTGATTTCGGATCGACTAGTTCTGAAAACTCTTCCAGAACCTGCGTCATCTCATTTCCACGCTCGCCACATCCAATATATATGATAATATCCGCATCCGACCATTTTGCGATCTGATGCTGGGTCATCGTCTTACCCGTTCCGAATCCTCCCGGAATCGCAGCCGTTCCACCTTTTGCAATCGGGAACATCGTATCCAGAATTCGCTGTCCTGTCACCAGCGGCACACTTGCCGGGAATCTCCGGCTCACCGGTCTCGGTACACGGATCGGCCAGTGCTGTGTCATCGAAAGTTCTCGTTTTTCTCCATTGAACAGTTCAATCGTAACCAGCGTCTCATCAATCGTATATTCACCATCCGGAACCACAGATATAACAGTTCCTTCCACTCCCGGAGGAACCATACATTTGTGCACGATAGCCCGCGTCTCCGGCACTTCCGCAATGATCGTTCCACCCTGTACCATATCGCCTTCCGCCACTGTGATATGCGTCTCCCAGAGCTTCTGGCGGTCCAGTGCATCTACACTGACACCACGGGTGATAAATGCCCCGCCCTTGTCAGCGATCCGCTCCAGCGGTCTCTCAATACCGTCAAAGATATTATTCAGGATACCGGGTGCCAGCGTAACCGACACTGCCGCTCCCGTACCTTCCACAAGTTCTCCCGTATGCAGTCCGGAAGTCTCCTCATACACCTGTACCGTCGTCCGGTCCTTATCCAGGGAAATAACTTCGCCAACCAGCTTTTCCTCTCCCACATGGACCATTTCCGACATCTTAAAATCCGTCTTCCCTTTCAGGTAAATGACCGGGCCGTTGATGCCATATATCTTTTCTGTCTTTCCGCTACTCACCCTTTACACCTCCCCGGAACCGGAATTTCTGGTATTCATTTTCCAGTGCCCCTTTGAATGCATAATCCACCAGAACATTCTTCTCAGGCACAACCGCACGCACACCGCCGATGAAATCCACTTTGCTGATCGTCAGCGTCATTCCCGTGCGCTCCTCCAGATATGTCTTCTTATCTGCATCGGACGGATTGATATAGATCGTCATCGCCATCCCGGATGCAAACTGTGCTGCTTTCTCTATATAACGGATCAGAACCTCTTTATACTCTTCTGTTCTCATAAATGCCAGAAGCTTTAACTGTACTTCTTCGAACAGTTCTGTCTTAAGTTCTGTCTGTATCTTACCCATCTCACGTTTTAATTCAAGCTGCGCCTTTGACATCGCCATATTCAGCTGCTGTTTTGCAGTCACACTCTCCGCACGCACTCTCGTCTCCGACTGCCGTCTGGCTTCGATCTGGTGCTGCTCGAACACACTTCTCAGCGCATCCTCATGCTGCTTTATGATCGCATTCGCCTCCGCTCTTGCCTCTTCCATCGCTGCCATGCGGATATGCGTGATCTTTTCTTCGTTTGTCAAATGTGCCACCTTCTTCCTGTCTATAATTTCAACCCTATCGCTTCATTTACATACGACGTGATAAAATCTTTCTTACGTCCGGTCCCGTGTCTGTCAGGAATCTCAATCAGAAGCGGCATTGTCCGCTCCAGCTTGATCTCGTCAATCAGGTCCGGGAATTCTCTTCCGAATTTCTCCGTCAACAGAATCACACCTATATCTTTATCCTCCATGGCATTCTCGATCGCACACCGGAGTTCTTCTCTTTCATGTACCACGATTCCGTCTACCCCTGCGAGACGCATTCCTGTCAGAGTATCGATATTATCACTGATCAGATACATCTTCATCTTACAATTTACCCAAGATCATGAAGGAGATGATCAGTCCGTACAGACACACACCTTCTGCAAGACCTACGAAGATCAGTGACTTACCAAGTGCACTGGAATCTTCACTAATTGCACCCAGAGCCGCACTTGCTGCACTTGCAACGGCGATACCACCGCCGACGCAGGAAAGACCGGTTGAAAGTGCTGCTGCCAGGTATCCGAATCCTGTTGCGTTCGACGCCGTATTGCCGGCTGCTTCCGCTGCCTGTACCGGATCTCCCGCAAAAAGCATGATCCCTGCGATCAGAACAGTGCTGAAGAAAAAGAATATATTTGTGCCGATAGCCCTCTTATAACGCTTCTTCGTCCTCTGTCCGATCAGAAAATATCCAAATGGAATTACAATACTCAGCAACAATGTTACAACGAATAATACTCTAACTGTCAGGCTCATATTTTTGTCCTCCTGTAAATATATCTTTGAATTTTATTACTTTCTGTCACTCTGACTGTGGAACGGCTTAAATTCCCGTCCGGTTCCTTTATAGAAACGGCTGAACATCTCATAGTATTCCAGACGCAGTACCTGGATACCGACGACCAGCCCTTCCAGTCCGCACACCAGCACATTTCCAAGCACGAACACGATCCAGTTCGTATGCCCCGCACTTGCGCCCGATAACATCAGCACAACCTCCATCATCGCCGCATGACTGACGGCAAATGCACCGATACGCACATAAGAAATGGTATTGGAAAAATAACTCAGCATCGTCTCGAACAGTTCGAAGAACGCCTGCACGAAGAACATCACCTTTCCCTCTTCCATCTTCTTATGCTGCTTTGTCACCAGATTGCCCAAAGGTTCCTTGAATACGAACAAGAGCACCGGAACCCCCAGGAAAATTACCATCATGATATTACCCGGAACCTTATGTCCCGTCATATAAAGCACGATCGTCAGCACCAGGAATCCATAGAACACCAGTCCTGCGATTCCGTTGTGGGAAAATAACATATTTTCCAGATCATGACTCTTAACTGCGTTGATCACGTTAAAGATCATCACCAGGATATTCAGTCCCATACCAAATGCAATAGCTACCACGAATACCGTATTGAGCTGTCCGATAAACGGCAGGTTCGTCATCGCATCCACCGGCCTTAACCAGTGTGCCTGTATCACATCTTCGAATCCGAAGATACTTCCGAACATGAATCCAAAAAATGTCGAGAACAGTCCCGCAATGGATATGACCCCTGCCAGGTTGATCTTCTTGATCAAATACAAAAGCCCGCCGAATACAAACAGGCATAAGCCCTGGCCGACATCCCCGAACATCGCACCAAAGATAAATGTATACGTCAGTGCCACGAACATCGTCGGATCCATCTCATCATTTGCCGGAAGCCCGTACATCCGGATGAACATCTCGAACGGCTTGAAGAACCTTGGATTCTTAAGCTTCGTCGGCGGTTCTCCGAAAAACTTCTCCTTATCTTCTTCTACAACAACGAATACCTTATCATCGTTCTTCGATTCCGCCAGGAATTTGTTCACATCATCTTCACCCATCCATCCACACAGGATGTAATAATCTTCTTTATTATCTCCCTCTTCGATCCTTGCCGCCAGCTTGCGGACATCAAAGTTCGTAGCCAGTTCTTCCAGACGCTTCTTTGCACCTCGGAGCTTTGCGGCATTCTTTGCCATCAGTTCACTGATCTGTTTTTTAATCCCAGCAATCTCTTTCTGTTTTTCTTCAATTTCTTTTTCAAGCTCTTCACAGGCCTGCGCCGGCGTTCCTATGTATTCGGATGGAATTGCAATCCTTTCAAAATGTAAGGAATTGAATACCGAATCCACCTTACTGGAATCCGCATTCGATACGAAATAACATCCGTACACATAATTTTCATTCCTTATGCCTTCGATAAATACCGCATTCAAATCATCAAACAAATATTTTTCCAGACGTTTGTAATAATTCACATCTACCCGTCCGAACCGGACTTTCATATATTTATACTTTAATGATTTCTGCATATCCAATTCCAGTGTCCGGAACGGCTCCATGATCAGAAGCTTTTCTTTGTATTCATCTACCTGCTTCTTCGTTAACTCTTTCTTCTCCAGCAGATCCAAATAGTCATGATTGACATCCCGGATCAGGTTCAGCATATCCTCCTGATTCATCGATACATCGATCCTCTGGTCTTCATCCGCTAACAGTGCGCTGAACTGTTCTGCCTTCGCAAGCGGCTCTTTGTATGGATTGACTTCCACAAAAGGCTGCAGGTTGTCGGTCGTCTTAAGCTCCGCCGCCGCATTCTCAAGCTGCATTTCGTATTTCGACAGATACACCTCGCAGACACGGTCGATGTCATTCTTCGGTCCGCTGATGCTTAAGAACTTCATCTTAACAATCATTGATTCACACCTCCTAAGTATCCTAATGTCTCTCCCTTCGTCAAACCGTAACGGATACACTCAAGGGCTGTCGTTAGTTTATAGATTTCTTCTTCTTTCAGGAACAGATACGTATTGACGATCGCGATCGAATACGGATCATTCCTTTTATCGGTCAGGTACAATTTCCGCAGACAGTCACGGTACATCTGTTCCAGTGTCTTATCTGCCTGCATATAATCATACTTTCCCGCATAGTACGTTTTTCCCACTTCGGTTTCGAACTGTTCCAGTGTCGGAGTCTCTACCAGGCTCTTGAACTCTTCCACACGAACCCGGTAATGAATCGGGATCGTCATCGAATAAATGTCCGGCGGAAGCATATGATAATACTTCTTCGCACGGTAGATCCACTGTAGATTCAGAAGATCGATCTTCGTCCCGTAATCTTTTAAAAATATCTTCTGTTCATGTCCTTTCAGAACCCTTTTTCCCTTTTTCCACATAGTGGAAAAATAATACAGATCCAGTGCCAGATCATAATCAAAAAGCGTTCCCGCTCCGGAATCTTTAATTCTGGCAAGTGCATCATAATACTCCGTATCCCGTAAGTTATCCACAAGCTCATCAATATTTTTCGAAGTTATCAACCGGTCAATGGAAATCTGTGAATATCTGTCAAAAAACTCTTTCTTATATTCCAGGTCAAACGGCTTGTCATAATGATTGAACACAATTCTCAGACAATAATTGATCAGATCAATCTCATAACGTTTCCAGTATAATTTTAAGAATGTCTTCTGTTTCATTCCGGCAAAACGGAAGAGTCTCGAATAATCATCGAACAGAGACTGATACAGGATCTTCTCCACATTTCCCCTGTGATACAGAGAAATGTCCATCCGGTTCACATAAGGTGCATATGCCGTCTTGTCTTTTAGATATTCAATTGCTTCCGTTACTGTCCCAAGTCCGGCAATTGTGTCATAATCCTCCGCTGCTAAAAGCTTTGCCGACATTGCACGTACCTTTGTCGTAATCCCACTGTAAGCCATCACATTTCCCATACACTACACCTCGATCATATGTCTTACGATTTCCTCTGCATAAATCTCGTGATTTTCTTCATATTCCTGCTTCAGCGCATCAATTGCAGTCTGGTTCTTCTTCCGTTCCCGGTCCAGGACCTTCTCTACTTCCTGCTGCGACTTTTCTTTTATCTTCTCCAGTTTTTTCTGTGTCTCTTCTTCCAGATTCCGGTCAAATTGATCTCTTTCTTCCTGTATCTGTCTTTCAATTTCACTCTTCTGCTGTCTGGCATGCTCTACGATCGTCTCCGCCGTCGTCTCTACTTCAGCCAATTTTTCAATTACAGAGTTCATAAGCCGCCCTCCTTTTTGCACATTTCACAACAAATAATTGTTATTTTTTTATCCATGTTATAATAATACACCTATTTTTTAAAATTACCACAATTATTTTGTATATATTGTATTATTTCTTCTCAATTCTTCTGACAATTTCTGCTTCCATTGACTTTTTCCTGCACAGACGCTAAACTAAGAACGATTTGCAAATCCAGTGATTATAAGGAGGAATACACGTATGCGTCTTAGAAATATACCACGTGCAGAGAGCGTTCTCGAAGCCTGCAAAGAAGTTGTGAAAGATCCGGAAAGCTTACGCGGAAACTGGAACCAGACGTTTAAAAAAGAGCAGCCCCTGCATATCGAGATCGGCATGGGAAAAGGTCAGTTTCTTCTGACCCTGGCAGCCAAAAACCCACAAATTAACTACATCGGCATTGAGCGTTATTCCAGCGTTCTGCTGCGTGCCGTTGAGAAATTCCAGGAACTGGAAGCGGAGGGGAAAGCTCCTGCCAACATCCGGTTCATCTGTATGGATGCAAATGACCTGCCAACCGTATTCGCCCCGGCAGAAGTATCACGTATCTACCTGAACTTCTCCGATCCGTGGCCGAAAGCCCGCCATACAAGAAGAAGACTGACTTCCAATGAATTCTTCAAGCTTTATGACCAAGTCCTGACCGCAGATGGAACGGTAGAATTCAAGACCGACAACCGGCCGCTCTTTGACTTTTCAGTAGAAGAACTCGAAACTTCCGAACTTTTCGTTCTGGATCAGCTATCCTATGATCTTCATAACGACAGTACGATGAATCAGGGCAATATTATGACTGAATATGAAGCCAAGTTCTCTTCTATGGGCAATCCGATCTGTAAACTGATCGCAAAGCGCAGATAACATGCTGCAATATCCGGACTTATATACCGATCCTGTCTGCTTGCACCTCTTCCCTTTCCTTTCATATATTAATAGAAAGCATATCTTATGCTCCTGTTTCTTATGGGAAAGGGTGGAAGCTTATGTTACATCTGACGACACAGAACTTTGATATCTGCCGGATGAACCACTGGCAGTTTTCTTCCGATACACCGGCAAAGGCTGGACCGGAGCATCCCACACTGGCTGTAGTCATGTTCTACGCTGTCTGGTGTGGAAAATGTGCAATGATGCGCCCTGTCATAGAAGATCTGGAAAAGAAATATCAGAAGAAATATTTCGGCAGCATCTGCTTTTTTGAAGTAGAAACCTCTGAATCCGCACTTCTTGCTGCGCAATATCAGACCGCTCTTCTTCCGTCATTTCTCATTTTCAAAGACCGAGAACTGATTGCCACCATGCAGGGAATGATACCGCAAAAGGAGCTGGACTCACGCCTGCAGAAGTTGTTGACTGTGCAGATGCGGACGCAATCTACAGAAAATCTTTAGAAATAGTTAATTTATATTTTCTAGGAAAACACACTGTTTTATGTTATATTAAAAAAGTAACAGGGATAAAAATATTTAATAAAAAGGGGGCATGGTGAACACACCACGCATTATGAAAAAATTTAAAAGAGCATTACCAGTTGCCATGGCAATCGTACTTGGATCTACTGCGGCACCACTGGTTGTAAGAGCAGATTCATCCAAAGTTGTAACACTTGGCGCCAATCTGACTGATTCACAGAAGAATTCTATGTATGAGTATTTCGGAACTTCATCTGACAAAGCAGAAGTCATCGAAGTTACCAATGCAGACGAAAGAAAATATCTGGAAGGAGTCGCTCCCGACGAACAAATCGGTACCCGTACCTACAGCTGTTCTTATGTAGAACCGACCACAAGCGGCGGAATCCAGGTAAAGGTTTCCAACTTAACTTATGTTACAAGCTCTATGATCTCCAGTACGCTTCTGACATCCGGTGTTGAAAACTGTAATGTCGTTGCCGCTTCTCCGATTGAAGTATCCGGAACCGGTGCACTGACAGGTATCATGATGGCTTATGAGAAAGCCACCGGAACAACTCTGAATGACGATCAGAAAGCAGCTGCAACCGATGAACTTGTCACCACAGGAGACCTGGCCAATGACATCGGCCAGGACAAAGCGGAAAATGTCATGAACGATGTAAAAAAAGATGTGATCGAGGGCGGATTAACGGATGCAGATGACATTCAGAATGCAGTTGAAAACGCTGCCAAGGATAACAACGTCACGCTGACACAGGAACAGATCGACAAGATCTCCGATCTGATGAAAAACATTTCCCAGTATGACTATGATGTCAAAGCTCTGAAGAATACATTAGATAACATTGACGGAAAGAGTGGCGGATTCTTCTCCAACCTCTGGAGTTCTATCAAAGGTATCTTCGGCGGCGATGACAGTTCCGATGGTGGAATCATTAACGACACGGATGACAGCGCACTCGGTGATGATGTCGTAACTAACAGTACACTGGATTCTTCCGACAATTCTTCCAACAGCACAGACAGTTCAGATGCCGCTTCGGATGATACTTCGGATGACAACAGTGATGACAGTGGATTTTTGGGCAAAATCAAGAAATTTTTCAAAGATCTGTTCGGTGGAAGCAATTCTAAGAAAGACGACACAGACAAGAGTAACGATGATGCCCTTACAGAAGATAACTCTGATAACTCTGATAACACTGATGAGCCGTCTGGCGACACACAGAACGATTCTCTGAACAACGATGCTGATTCTTCAGATGACGGCACAACAGACAACTCTGCTGATGATTCTTCATTGAATGACAGTACAGATAACCAGTCTGATAACCAGAGCGACACACAAAACAGCAGTGAATCCGATGCCTCTGGTTCCGATACTTCTGATTCCTCAGCCGACAGTTCTTCCAACTAAATACAGTCATTAATAAAGATGTATAGTAAAACGAAAAATGCCGGGAAGTTTCAACACTTCCCGGCATTTTTATCCGCAGGCATCAAAGTTTTTTGCTACTGACTTCATATAATTAAAACTCGAATACAGCAACTCCGTAAGGCGGCAATTTGTATGCGAATGAATACGGTCTTCCATCACATTCTTTCTTCTCCGCTTTGTATATCTTCTTACGATCTGCTCCGGTTCCGCCGTATTTCTCCTCATCACTGTTCAGGATCAGTTTATACTGTTTCTTTCTCGGCACTCCGACTCTGTAATCATCTCTTGCCATCGGCGTAAAGTTGCAGACGAACAACAGATTCTTCTTTGCACCTTTCGAATGTCTCATAAAACTGTAGATACTTCTGTATCCGTCATCCGCATTGATCCATTCGAATCCTTCCCAGCTCTGATCCATCTCATACATTGCCTTATGCCTCTTATACAGGTGTAAGAGGTCTTTTACCCACATCTTCATCTGCTGATGTTCCGGTTCGGCCAGCAGGAACCAGTCCAGTTCCCGTTCTTCACTCCATTCACGAAGCTGTGCAAATTCCTGTCCCATAAACAGAAGTTTCTTTCCTGCGTGTCCCATCATAAATGCATATCCAGCTTTCAGATTCGCATATTTATCAAATCCAAGTCCCGGCATCTTATTCAGCATCGAACACTTGAGATGTACCACCTCATCATGCGACAATACCAGAATATAATTCTCACTGTATGCATAACTCATGGCAAATGTCATCAGATGATGGTTATCCTTTCGGAAATATGGATCCAGTTTCATATATTCTGTGAAGTCATGCATCCATCCCATATTCCACTTCAGACTGAATCCCAGTCCACCTTCTTCTACATCTCCGGTAACCTGCGGCCATGCCGTAGATTCCTCTGCGATCATAAGTGCTCCCGGGTTTCTTCCAAGTACAACAGAATTCAGATGTCTGAAGAAATCGATTGCCTCCAAATTCTTATTCTCGCCATATTTGTTTGCAACCCATTCTCCGTCCTTCCGTCCGTAATCCAGATACAGCATCGAAGCAACCGCATCCACACGCAATCCGTCTATATGGAACTTCTCAACCCAGAATAACGCATTTGAAATCAGGAAGTTCCTTACTTCATTCTTTCCAAAATCAAATACTTTCGTTCCCCAGTCCGGATGTTCTCCCAATCTTGGATCTGCATATTCGTACGTCGGTGTTCCGTCAAAATCTGCCAGTCCGTGTGCATCCTTCGGGAAATGTGCCGGTACCCAGTCGAGAATGATACCGATTTTATTTCTATGCAGATAATTGATCATCCATGCAAAATCTTCCGGCGACCCATATCTGGATGTCGGTGCATAGTATCCGGTCACCTGATATCCCCAGGATCCGTCAAACGGATGCTCGGCAATTCCCATCAGTTCCACATGTGTGTAACCCATTTCTTTTATGTATTTGGTAATTGCCCTGGCAAATTCTCTATATGTATAGAATCCTTCATCTTCCCTTCCCGGATGACGCATCCAGGAACCAATGTGTGCCTCATAGACAGACATTGGCTCGTGCTTATGATTCCAGGTCTTTCTACGTGTCATCCACTCTGTATCTGTCCATTTGATATTCTCAATATCTGCGACCCTGGATGCTGTTCCCGGTCTTAACTCCGCATAATTGGCATATGGATCTGCCTTAAATATCTGTTCTCCCGAATAAGTCTCGATACAATATTTATACATCTGATCCTTCTTCACACCTGGTATAAAACAGGTATAGATCCCGAGCGGCTCTTCCCTCTTCATCGGATTTGCCTCTGTGTCCCATTCATTGAACTCTCCGACTACCGATACCGCCTGCGCATGCGGTGCCCACACTGCAAAATACACACCTTTTTGTTTTCCGTTCTGTACCAGATGTGCGCCCAGCTTCTCATAAATCTCATAATGATTGCCCTGTCCGAAAAGGTATTGATCCAATTCACCTATTTCATATGGTTTTTTCTTTTTTTCAGCCATAATTACCCCTCGCATTCTGCTGCATATTTATAAGAACATTATACTTTACAAACAGGCAAAAAGAAAGAGCTTTGACCGTTTAGTTTGTCAAAACTCTTTCAAAATCCGACCTGTAAATCCTGTTCTCGACAGCCTCTTACAGGTATTCGTTTTTGTTAAATTCTAAAGTCTTCTTCTTTCAGAATAATTCTGTCAGAATCGTCGGTTCCCTTGCCGAATACTCTTCGTGCAAGATGTTTTACATTTGCTTTCTGTGAATGTGAGATTGCTTCATCCATGATCTCTTTTACTTCAGCAACTGATACTGCATGATCTTCTCTCTGCATTACATCGATACGGCTGTACAGTGCAAGAATTCCCATCTCATCCAATTTGTATCCATTCTCTTTCGCATATGTCTGACCGAATGTTACCAGCTCATCATTGATGAATACCGGAAGCTCCAGCTTAGAACTGAACTTCTTCTTGAATTCCGGGTTTGCTGTCATCAGACGCTCCAAAGGTTTTCTCTGATCTTCCAGTACAAAGAGCAATTCTCCTGTCTTCTTCTCCATCAGATAATTTAACTCTTTTACAGTTCTCGCATTCAATTTTCCTGCATGCTCGATGATGATCGCTCCGCCGCGCAGCTTCTGAATAATATTCGTAAGCTCTTTCTTATTAAGAGATTCACCTGTAACGATTGCTACTTTACCCTGTTTCAGACTTCTCTGTTTCTGAATTGCTTTTACAATATCAACCGCAAGGACTGTCTTACCAGATCCTTTTCTACCAATCACAAGAAGGTTACCTGTCTTGGATGTTCCTTCTCTCTGTGCCCTTCTGTCGTTATCAAGTACTTCAACGATCTGTTCGCTCATTCCTCTCACCGGTACAAAATATGAGAACAACTTCTTCTGTTCTTCTGTAAGTCCGGCTTTCAGACCGATCTCACTCGTAGCACTCAGATCATATCTTCCGGTTACAACAAATCCTGTATCGAACGGAACACCGCCTTTAGATTTCTTGATTCTTGCCTGAATCTCTTCCTCTGATGGCTCTTCGATTTCTAACTCTTCATCCGCTTCTTCATCGTCTTCAATCTCTAAGTCTTCGTCATCAAAATCTGTCTCTTCATCGTCTACATCTGCAAAATCATCATCGAAGTCTTCTTCGTCGTCCTCTACATCCGCAAAATCATCATCGAAGTCTTCTTCAAAATCGGCTTCTTCAAAGTCTTCATCCTCAAAGTCTTCATCTTCAAAATCAGCTTCTTCAAAGTCTTCATCTTCAAAGTCTTCCTCTTCGAAATCAGCTTCTTCTTCGTCCTCTTCTTCGAAGCCTTCATCCTCGAAATCAGCTTCTTCAAAGTCTTTATCCTCAAAGTCTTCCTCTTCAAAATCAGCTTCTTCAAAGTCTTCATCCTCAAAGTCTTCCTCTTCGAAATCAGCTTCTTCAAAATCTTCATCACCGAAATCGGCTTCTTCAAAACTGCTTCCACTCATATCGATTCCGCTAAGTTCTTCTTCGATTCCTTCAATGAAGTCTTCTTCCGTTTCCGAACCATCTTCAAAATCCTCTTCATAGAGTTCTTCTTCCGACTCTTCATTTCCCATTTCTTCCATCAGACGTACAATATCATCCGGAATTCTCTGTGTCTTGCTTATCGGTTCTGCCTCTTCCTCGGCCGCCTTTCTTGCTGCTTCTTCCTCGGCCTTTCTTCTTGCCTCTTCTTCGGCTGCTTTTCTTGCTGCTTCTTCCTCGGCTTTTCTTCTTGCTTCTTCTTCAGCCGCTTTTCTTGCTGCTTCTTCCTCGGCTTTTCTTCTTGCTGCTTCTTCGGCCGCTTTTCTTGCTGCTTCTTCCTCAGCTTTTCTTCTTGCTTCTTCTTCGGCTGCCTTTCTTGCTGCTTCTTCCTCGGCTTTTCTTCTTGCCTCTTCTTCAGCCGCCTTTCTTGCTGCCTCTTCTTCCTCGGCTTTTCTTCTTGCCTCAGCTTCCGCCGCTTTTCTCTCAACTTCTCTGCGTTCTTCTTCCTGGCGGATACGAGCCTGTTCTCTTTCTTTCTGAAGACGCTCTTCATCTTTTGCTTTCTGCTTCTCGATTGCTGCTTCGTGGTCTTTCTGTTTTTCTTCCCATTTCTGAAGAATATCATCGATCATCATCTGACCATTCGCCAGAATCTCATCTTCACGCTCCTTCATTGCTTCTTCTTCAATTGTAATGCCATTGGCAACCGCCATGCCCTGCGCTAAAGCTTCCTCCAAAGTAGCTCCCGTCACAACCTGTTTGATCGTTGATCCATGTTCTTCCGCAGCCTCTTCCGGTTCAGTATATACCGGTTCTTCTTCCACGACTTCTTCTGCAGCTTCTTCTACAATTTCTTCCTGCGGAATCTCTTCTTGTACAACAGTTTCCTGCATCGGTACTTCCTGCGGAGGAATTTCCTGAACTTCAGATTCATCAACTCTTTCTGTCACTGGCTCTCTGACCGGCTCTTCTTGTACGTCAACAGTCTCTTCTGTACTTTCATTATATTCATTCTCGTCATCCACTTCTTCCAGTGTTGATTCCGGTTGTTTCTCCGGTTCCGGTTTCTTCTTAACCGCTCCCGGACGGCTGTCATATTTCTCCTGCTGAAGTGGTGTCAGTGGCTTATACTTCATCTTCAGTTCCATTGCAAGGTATACATATTTGCCTTCACTGAACCACAAGATCAGATCATCACATTCTTCCAGACATTCTGCTGTCATTCCGGCTTCATCATACAATTTGGCAAGTTCATATGCCCACTTTTCAATATATTCCGCTTTTTTAAATTCTTCCAGTGCTGTAATCTGATCTGTCAGCGATGCCCCCTGTGTTCTCAGAATCTTATATTTTAAAATATACTGATTCGGATCTTTTGGTGCCAGCTTTACGAATTCTTCATAACAATCTGTTGCTTCTCTGATATCTTTGATCTTCAATGCCAGTGTGCCTAAACGATATACAATTTTTCTGCTTCCCGGTGCTCTGTCAAATGCCAGGAACAGTATATCTCTCCCCTTCTTAAACTCACCGTTATATTCATAAATCTCACTGACTGTATTGAGCATTGACGCATTCTTTACTCTTCGCCAGTCTATACCATCGGCAATTTCCTTTGCCTGCTGGTACTCCTTCTTTTCCAGATGATCAAGCATTTGCTCGGTCTTCACCCTATATTCATATTTATCCAATATTTCTCACCTCAAATGTTTATTTTAAAAAAGCGTATTTCCCTACAATTTTACTTATATAAGTTTATCATATGACCTGTTTATTGTCAAAATATCCCGCCAAATATGTTAAAAAAATATTACAAAAATTACAATTTTTTTATCCCCGTAAAATATCTGCCGTCTGCTCTCTGATATCAACGTAAAAAACAGCCATCATATTCTTTCCTATGATGGCTGTTACATATTCAATTTTATCATATTTAATTTTTATATCGGAGAATGATTTTTATTTTTTATTTCTTATTCCCTGTCGCCTTTGTATGCTTTCCGATGATCTTTTACTCATCTTCTTTGCACATTCATTCAAATCTACTATTCATGTTTCTTTACACATATTAATAATATCTTTAAATATGTGGTATTCTGTTCAATATGTCTGCAGTTCTTTTTATCGTCCGGTGTATATTTTCTCCGTCTGTTCTATTTTTCCGAATCTCCTCTACCGGCCTTTTATCTATTATAATAAAGGCTTATTCTCTGGGAACTTCTACCTGCCATACCACTAACATATTGATTCGATGATTCTACTGTGTCCATTGGATTAAGCCTCCTTTTCATAAATTTCCAATCAACGATATCTCACCGACATATGAAATATTCTTCATCCTTGATAAACTTTTCTTTTATCACTTAAGATATAAGCTGGAATTTATTATCTCATCTCTTCTACGATTATGATCCATATCCCCTTGATACCATTCTATAATCGTTATTCATCCATTCTCTTTCTCTACAATATACTTTACGATATTTGATATCCGATGCCTTACCAGATATTTCATATCTATATCCTGTATTTTTCGATTCTTAAACGAATTGAGAATTTATAATAAAAATACATCTTATAAAATATGCGATATTCAATTTTCAAGATTCCCTTTCTCGTCAGGAATTCTTTTTTGTTTATTTTGGATTTCCTTTGGATTGATTATATAATATCATTCGGCTTTTATTTTGTCAATACTTTTTACAATTAATTTTATTTATTTTCCATTATTTTGTTTTAATAGTTGAATTATCTGATTTTTCTTTATTTATTTCAATGTTTACACAATACTATACATTTTCAAATCGTATGCTTTTGTTAACATCATACGCTTGCGCATGTCCAATTGTTAACCAGTCATCTTTTGCAGTTGACATTTTATCCTGTTTATTTTATACTTCTGTTATATTTTTGATATAAAACTAAAGGAAAGGAGTTCTGCCATGTCATATGGCAGACAATTACCACTATGAACAACACAGTAAATAGCACAACAACGAAAAAGCTTTCCACCCGCAAACTGGTTCTGATTGCTTTGATGACTGCAATCACCTGTATCTTCGCTCCTATGGCGATTCCGATTCCGGTCAGCCCGGTACCGATCAGTCTTACCAACCTGGTGATCATGATCAGTATCTATGTACTTGGTTTTAAAGATGCAACCATCAGTTACATCGTATATCTGTTACTTGGTCTTGTCGGTCTCCCTGTATTTTCCGGTTTTACCGGTGGATTAGGAAAGCTTGCAGGTCCTACCGGCGGATACCTGATTGGTTTCATCTTCCTTGCACTGATTTCCGGACTGTTCGTTGATAAATTTCCAAAGAACAGAATCCTGGCAGTTGTCGGTATGATCATCGGTATGGCAGTCACTTATATCTTCGGTACAGAGTGGCTTGCGATCCAGTTGAAAATGTCATTCGTTGCAGCACTTTCTGTCGGAGTAATTCCTTATCTTGCCGGTGACGCAGTGAAGATTATCATTGCGATCATCGTCGGACCTGTACTCCGCAGCCGTCTGAGCCAGCTGCAGTAATAAAAATACACAGTATCGGAATTAATTTGGGATTTAATTCAGGAAGGCTGTGGATACCCGAACCGGAATAAAGCTTGGAAA
>OGQJ01001308.1_pt1 | contig 23009 bp, 27 predicted proteins | sample 1553161 | NCBI WGS metagenome assembly OGQJ01 (sample SAMEA2579923, study PRJEB22360) | human gut metagenome | biome: human gut; feature: human-associated habitat; material: faeces | place: Denmark | collected 2008/2010 | reverse complement strand
GTACTTTTCTTTTGTCTTGAGACAAAAGAAAAGATACCAAAAGAAAAACTCAAGGTTGCACTTCCGGAGCTACTCCGACACTGCCATTGCCTCTTTCTTTTTGGTATCTTTTTCTTTCGGGGCAAGCCGAAAGAAAAAGTACAGTAACTTAAAACACAGAAAGGAGCCAATATGACATTAGATTTCGATTTCGTACTCAGACTATTAGTAGCCGGCATCTTAGGTGCCATCATCGGCCTAGACAGAGAATACCGTGCCAAAGAAGCAGGATATCGTACTCACTTTTTAGTATCGTTGGGCAGTGCCCTCATCATGATTGTTTCCCAATATGGCTTTCAGGACATTATCAAAGAAAACAGCGTCTCGCTGGACCCGAGTCGTGTAGCAGCCCAGGTAGTCAGCGGTATCGGTTTTATCGGTGCCGGTACCATCATATTACAAAAACAAATTGTCAGGGGGCTGACTACTGCTGCCGGAATATGGGCTACAGCAGGCATCGGTCTGGCGGTTGGAGCCGGAATGTATGTAATAAGTATAGCCGCTACCTTGCTCACTCTGGCTGGATTGGAACTGCTCAGCATCCTGTTCAAAAGTGTAGGGATGAAAAGCTCCATGATAACATTCTCTACCGAAAATAAGGATATCCTTAAGGAAGTATCCGATCGCTTTAACTCCCGAAATTATATGTTAGTCTCCTACAAAATGGAAAGATTAGGTTCCGGAGATACAGAAAGGTATATAGTGACTATGGTTATCAAATCCAAACGGAGTAATGACGAAGGGCACATGCTGTCACTGATGCAGGAATGGCCGGATGTAACAGTAGAACAAATCGAATGATCTTATTACTGCTTCTCTGTCATGTGTTTCCAGTAACGTACAGGCATATCTTGTTTATGCTTCCGCGGATTTAGCCGTTCTTTGATACAGATGGCTTTAAAGTATGCCTTCCAGAGTTGCTGAAAAAGCTTCTCGTCTTTATCCATCAGGCTTTCATCCAGCATACCCGTGACCAGATGTCCCTCGCGTGAACCTTCTTCAAAGGTAACCTGACGTACTTCTTTCAAATCATAATAGAAGCCATACGCCCGTTTTATGTCGTATATCAACCAGGGCTGATCGGCAAAACGATCCTTAAAATGATCGATAGCCAGTGGTAGAGCATTCTTTTCCGGCTCTACCGCAGCAAAGAAGGTGCCGTCGGCAGCTTTCTGAAAACGGATAAACTGGAGCATACGAAGACGTTCCCAATCCACCCGCTTCCACATACGTGAGAATTCCAGCACATCCGGATCGGCAAAATTGGTTTCAATGGAACGGGAGGCATCAATCGCCTTACAGATATAGCGGAACAAAAGCATCGGAGTTTCTTGTTCCTCCGCCAGCCAACATTGGGCAAGGCAAGACAGAGCACCGGAAGAGAGTTTCTTTTGCAAACCACGCCATACGCGCTTCGCCTTTTCTTCTTCGGTGATTACCGTGAAGACTTCATCATGAAATAAGGGTAATGGCTCTCCTTCCGGAGACAATGCATCAGGAAAAACACGACGGGAATAGGCTTCAAAAACAGAAGTCAGTAAGCCCTCGAAAGTATTATCAAAAACAAATATATTCATGGAAAAGAACTCTCTTAGTCGTGGAAATCAAGTAACAATTGCCTTTCGTCCACTTTCTTCTTGTTCGGTTTCGTTATCAACAAACTGCGCACTGCTTGCGGAGTCATTTCATTCACAGTCTTCATAGGGAGTTCATGGCAAGTAATAAAGTACTGCGCTTTCTTCATCACTATTCCTATCTTTTTCAACTCATAGAAACCTAACTTAGAAAAACGACGGGATGCCACGATCAATCTTGCCGACTTCACTCCGACACCCGGAATACGCAATAACATCTCATAATCCGCCCGATTAATATCTACCGGAAACTGCTCCGGATGGCGCAAGGCCCACGACAGTTTAGGATCAATCTCCAGGTCCAGGTCAGGATATGCATCATCCACAATTTCTTCCACCTTAAACTGATAAAAGCGCATGAGCCAATCTGCCTGATACAGGCGATTTTCACGCACCAGCGGTGGTTGCTTCAGGGCCGGCAAACGCGTATCATACGTATTCACAGAGATATAACCGGAATAATAGACACGCCTCATTGTAGGTCCTTTATAAAGAGCAGATGAAAGAAAAAGGATATCTTTGTCCGTTTCCGCCGTAGCCCCTACAATCATTTGCGTACTCTGTCCGGCAGGGGCAAAACGTGGTGCATGGCGGTGTTTCTTCCGTTCCTCCGAACTTTCCAATACGCCTTGCTGAATATAACGCATCGGTGCATATACACTTTTATGATCTTTCTCGGGGGCAAGAAGTTTCAGATTCTCCTCTTTCGGTATTTCTACATTAACGCTGAGGCGGTCGGCATACAATCCCGCTTCGTTCACCAGTTCACGACTGGCACCGGGGATACTTTTCAAATGAATATAGCCATTGAAACGATGCACTGTGCGCAAGTCCTTGGCCACACGCACCAGGCGTTCCATGGTATAATCCGGACTTCGCACCACACCACTGCTCAGAAATAATCCTTCTATATAATTGCGGCGATAGAACTCCATCGTCAGATCTACCAACTCGCTGACAGAAAGCGTAGCACGCGGCAAATCATTAGAACGACGATTGATGCAATATGCACAGTCGTAGATGCAATAGTTCGTCAGCATCACTTTCAGTAGTGAAATGCAACGCCCGTCTTCAGCAAAACTATGGCAAATGCCCCAGCCGCCGACAGTATTACCCAACATACCTGGTTTGTTGGAACGCACGGTACCGCTGGACGAGCATGAGACGTCATATTTGGCCGACTCCGCCAGTATTTTCAGTTTATTGAGGACGTTTTCATTCATATCCACTACACAACTTATCACTTATCACCATAGTGCCCTTTAGCCGAAATTATTGTAACTGTCACAATTTCTTCTTCAATGGTATAAATAATACGATTAAACTTATCAATTCTCCTGCTCCAATAACCGGATAGAGTACCTTTCAATGCTTCCACTTGTCCAGTTCCCACAGTAGGGTGTTCTGCTATTTCCAAAAGTAATCTTTCGATTTTAGTAATTAATGCTTTATTTCCCGATTTCTTCAATTTAGCTAAATCCTCTATAGCCTTGGCTTCAAACTCTATGATATATTTCATCTCAGAGATTATCTATAAAGCTCTTGATTTCCTCGGCTGATTTAAGCTTTATGGCAGATTTTGTCTTTCCTGCTTTATGTGCTTTCACTCGTGCTGAAATCTCAGCCATATTTTCTGCATCTTCGAAAAAGGAATCGCCACTTGGACTGGGATTTTCTAAAACTTCCACAGAAATAGAATTTGCTTTTACCACCAAGAGGTGCTCTATGAAAGCTTTCAAACTCTTACCTTGTGAAGCAGCCAAAACCGATAAGCGCTGTAATACGTCAACAGGCAAATCTATATTTTTCCTTTTTTTCTCTAATGTCATTGTCGCCATAATAACTCCTTTCTTTTTTTACAAAGATATAAAAGATATATCATATACACAATGTATATAGTTTGAAAAAGAATTAATAAAGAGATCCGCGTTATCTTGCGGCTGAACAAATTGCTTATTATTTGATGGGTATACCGAAAATATCGGGTGGCCCTATGTTTGTACCGGATAAAACAAAAAAGACCGCTCTCATTGAGACGGTCTTTCAATTCTTTCAGTAAGCGTGCTTATTATTTAGCAGCTTCCAAAGATGCTTTGCGGAATGCTTTCATTGATTTTTCGATTTCCAAAGAAGCCTTACGTGCACGAGTACCGGCAGCTTTGTTACCATTTTCAATCTGAGCTTTTGCATCTTTCTCGAATGCTGCATACAATTCAGCAACTTTTTCAACTAATTCTTTCATAATCCTTTTCTTATTAATATTACTTCGTTAATAATGTCTGGCAAAAATACACTCTTTCTTGAAATAAATGCAGAAAAACAATATTTTTTTTGAAATAATCCGCAAAAATTGCACAAAAAAACGTCCTCTGGCGTTTTTTACCTACTTTTGCAGGCATGAAACCCCTTACAGATACGGAATACATACACTTGCTCATAGCCGAAGGCGAACACCAAAGGCAGGACTTTAAGTTTGAGATTTCCGATGCCCGTAAGATCGCAAAAACGCTCTCCGCCTTTGCCAATACGGACGGCGGGCGGTTGCTGATCGGGGTAAAAGATAACGGAAAGATCGCCGGAGTTCGCTCCGATGAGGAACAATATATGATAGAGGCGGCAGCACAAATGTACTGTCAGCCGGAAGTGAATTATACCATGCAGACCTTTCAGGCGGAAGGACGCAGCGTGCTGGTAGTGCAGATTGAAGAAAGTCTGCAAAAACCCGTATATGCCAAGGATGAAACAGGAAAACCGCTGGCTTATCTGCGCATCAAGGATGAGAATATACTCGCCACACCGGTTCATCTGCGTGTATGGCAGCAAAGTGGTAGTCCGCGGGGAGAACTAATAACTTATACAGAGCGCGAACAGTTGTTGCTTGACTTGTTGGAAGAAAATGACAGTCTATCGCTGAACAGGTATTGTAGGCTAGCACGCCTTTCCCGACGTGCAGCGGAACATTTACTTGCCAAGTTCATCCGGTTTGATATTGTAGAACCGGTATTTGAAGGGCATAAGTTTCACTTCAGACTAAAATAAATGATTATTCTTCTATCCTGACTTCTACTTTCTGGATATGAAGAAAAACTTGTTTACAGAAAAACAAAAAACAGAAACAGTTGTTATTTTAGGGTATCTCAGTATGATACTTAGGGTACCTCAGTCCCATACTTAGGGTATCTCAGTCGTATACTTAGGGTACCTCAGTCGCAGTCTTAGAATACCTCAACACAACACAGTAATATTCAATCAGTTACAAAATATATCTTTTGCGACCTTTATAATCAATAAATTCAGACAGAAGAACCGACAGTTTATCATTAAACAAGTAAATATTAAACAATATAGCATGAATATAATCAATTCAATCAACGATATTCTCTGGACTTATATCCTCATCGCTCTGCTTTTGGGATGTGCCTTTTGGTTCACGCTGAAAACCCGCTTCGTACAGTTCCGCATGATAGGTGAAATGGTACGTTTACTGGGTGACTCAGCAGGAACGAACGGAAAGCCGGGTGAAAAGCATATCTCTTCATTCCAGGCATTTGCCATCTCCATTGCCAGCCGTGTAGGTACGGGCAATCTGGCGGGTGTGGCCACTGCCATCGCTGTAGGCGGGCCGGGAGCAGTGTTCTGGATGTGGGTCATTGCCCTGTTTGGTGCTGCCAGTTCATTCGTAGAGTCCACATTGGCACAATTATATAAGGTAAGAGGCAAAGACTCTTTCATTGGCGGTCCCGCTTATTATATGCGAAAAGGATTGAAACAACCGTGGATGGGTACTGTGTTTGCCGTACTCATTACGATCACTTTCGGCTTCGCCTTCAACTCCGTACAAAGCAATACGCTGTGTGCAGCTTTTGAACATGCATTCGGTTTCGACCACGCCATCGTAGGAGGGGTTATTACCATAGCCACACTGCTTATTATCTTCGGTGGTGTACAGCGCATTGCTAAAGTAAGCAGCATTATTGTTCCCGTTATGGCATTGGGATATATTGCTTTGGCACTGATCATTGTAGCTATCAATATCACTGAACTTCCTGCCGTTATCAAACTCATCGTCAGCCATGCCTTCGGCTGGCAACAGGCATTGGGTGGTGGTGTAGGTATTGCATTGATGCAAGGTATCAAGCGGGGATTGTTCAGCAATGAAGCCGGTATGGGTTCCGCTCCCAATGTGGCAGCCACCGCACACGTCACACATCCCGTAAAGCAGGGGCTGATACAGACCTTGGGCGTTTTCACCGATACATTAATTATATGTACCTGCACCGCGTTCATTATACTTTTCAGCGGTGCGCCACTGGACGGCTCTACCAATGGAGTACAACTTACGCAACAGGCGCTGACGAACGAGATTGGTTCGGCAGGAAGTATTTTTGTTGCTATTGCTTTGTTTTTCTTCGCCTTCAGCAGCATTCTGGGTAATTATTATTATGGAGAAGCCAATGTACGTTATCTTACCCGTAAGAAATGGATATTGAACATCTACCGTATTCTGGTAGGTGGTATGGTGCTATTTGGTGCACTCGCTGCACTGGATGTGGCCTGGAGTCTGGCAGATGTCACCATGGGATTGATGGCGCTCTGTAACCTGATTGCCATCAGCCTGCTCGGTAAATACGCTTTCAAACTGCTGGAAGACTACCGTGCACAGAAACGGGCGGGTATTAAATACCCTGTTTTCACAAAAGACCGCCTCAAAGAGGTAGAAAATGACATAGAGTGCTGGTAAGAGATTTATGATTTATGATTTATGATTTATGATTTATAAATTATGATTTATACAATTGTTGGTGTAAATCAACTTATTTCGTACTTTTGCAATCGCAATTGCCCCGGCAATTATAAATCATAAATCATAAAACATAAATAAGATGGGTATATTTGCCAAACTATTTAAAAAGAATTCCGAGGGTACTTCCTCCAAAAACGTGGAAGATTTCGTGTCACTGACACGCGTTTATTTCCAGTCCGTGATTGCCGCTAATCTAGGCATTACGAACATTCGTTTCGTGCCGGATGTAGCCAACTTCAAACGCCTGTTTAAAATACCGACCCAGGGCGGACGACTGGGACAAGCCGAAAAGACTGCTTCACGCAAAATGCTGATGCAGGACTATGGACTGAGTGAAAACTTCTTCAAGGAAATCGACGCTTCCGTAAAGAAGCATTGCCGCACGCAGAATGATGTGCAGGCATACTTGTTTATGTATCAAGGCTTCTCACAAGACCTGATGATGTTGATGGGTAACTTGATGCAGTGGAAGTTCCGCGTGCCCTCTGTTTTTAAAGGTGCACTGCGCAGTATGACCGAAAAGACCGTACATGACGTCTGCACCAAAACCGTATGGAAAAAGGACGATGTACATAAGACGGCTATGGCAGTCCGCCAATATAAAGAGCGTCTGGGATACTCCGAGCAGTGGATGACAGAATACGTGTACAACGTTGTATTACTGGCTAAAAAAGAACCCAAAAACAAAGCCACAGAAGAGAAATAAGTTTGAAATATCTATCAGACAAAAACTGTTATCAAAAGAAAAAGTTTTCTAAAGAAATAATCAATAGAAAGGGCGAGAAATGATTTCCTCGCCTTTTTTTATTATTTTTATGCAACTTTTTTGCTCGAAGGAGCAACAACACTTTATGCAAAGAGATTGTTGTAAGATATAGCGGGCTTTATCCGCTAAGCCACAGACTACAAGCTATCAGTGACAAACTATTGCACTGGGTAAGTTAAAAAACTCTGATAAGTTGATAGTTCAAAACCTATTAGTTCAAGTAATCTGATTATTCAGAAGATTTCATAATTCAGAAGATTTGAGAATTCAAATAGCTTGATTTAGGCTCAATAAGTCAGGCAGCCTGAAAGGCTTTCATTATATAGCGTAGGGCATCGCCCTACGGATTGAATTACCTGTCTCTGAGCCCTGAAAGGGCGAAATAAAGGCAACTAACTCGATTTCGCCCTTTCAGGGCTTATTGAGAAATATATACTATTTACGTAGGGCGATGCCCTACGCTATATAATGGAAGCCTTTCAGGCTATCAGAGTTATCTGTAGCTTATAATTTGTAACTCGTAGCTCGTAATTTGTAGCTCGTAATTTGTAGCTCGTAGTTTATAGCTTGCAGTTCGCAGCTCGCAACTATTTCAGTATTAATCATTAAAAAAACAACCGCTTATGAAACAAAAGAAAATGCTTGCACTCACTTTATCCCAGTTGAAGCAACTTTATCGAAATGAACTTCCCGAAATTGTACGCATCGCCGAACAGAGCGACGGTACGGAAAGCTTCAAACAAGGCATTTCGGAATTCATTACCAATCAGGCTGATACGGAAAGTGAAGTTGTCAGGCAAATTCGACTTCTGATTGAATATGACGGCCAGGAAGTCCATGAACTTTCTACCGATGAACAAATGATTGTTTCTACCCTGTCACTTCTATACGCGTTTCTTACCGGAAATCTGGAAGAAGATGTAGAAACAGATGTGTTCCTGGATATTTTCCAGCAATTCAAACGCTTACAGCATCCTGCTGCCCCACTCCCCGCACCCCAACGCGTCAAAGCGTGGACCGAGCGTTGGCCCAGCGGACTGGACGAAGACGTACAACTGATCCATGCCAAAAATAAAGAGCGTATTCTGCACGCATTGATACAGAAGATAGAGCACCGTACCGCTGTTTCCCGCTACCACTTTAAAGAGAGCATCAGCTACGAAGAGAAATATCGCCTCGTCAACGAATGGTGGAATGACTTCCGTTTCCATTTGGCCATGGCTGCCAAAAGCCCTACGGAACTGAATCGATTTCTGGGCAATTCACTTTCTGCTGAAACCATGTATCTATTATCTCGTGCCCGCAAGAAAGGAATGCCTTTCTTCGTTACGCCTTACTATCTGCACTTGTTAAATCCCAGCAGTACAGGATACAACGATGAATCTCTGCGCAGCTACATCCTCTACTCCCCGCAACTGGTGGAAACTTACGGACAAATCCGCGCCTGGGAACGTGAAGACATAGTAGAAGCCGGAAAACCCAATGCGGCCGGCTGGCTCCTGCCCGACGGACACAATATCCACCGTCGTTATCCGGAAGTAGCCATCCTCATTCCCGACACCATGGGACGCGCTTGTGGCGGGCTTTGTGCTTCCTGCCAACGCATGTATGACTTCCAGAGCAAACGACTCAATTTTGAGTTTGACTCCCTGCGTCCTAAAGAAACATGGGAGAAGAAATTGCGCCGTCTGATGACTTACTTCGAGGAAGATACCCAATTGCGTGACATCCTCATCACAGGTGGAGACGCCCTTATGAGTCAGAACAAGACGCTAAACACAATTCTGGAAGCCGTTTACCGTATGGCTGCCCGTAAACGGAAAGCCAATCAGGAACGCCCGGAAGGAGAAAAGTATGCCGAATTACAGCGTATCCGCCTCGGATCGCGCTTGCCAGCTTATCTGCCAATGCGTATCAACAATGAATTGGTAGAAATTCTGCGAACTTTCAAGGAGAAAGCATCCGTCATCGGTATCCGTCAGTTCATTATTCAAACGCATTTCCAAACTCCACTGGAGGTTACTCCCGAGGCAAAGGAAGGTATTCGCAAATTATTATCGGCAGGCTGGCTGATTACCAACCAACTTGTGTATAACGTAGCTGCCTCACGTCGGGGACATACCACTCGCCTACGTCAGGTACTTAACGAACTGGGAGTTGTCTGTTACTATACATTCTCTGTAAAAGGTTTCGAAGAAAACAACGCAGTCTTTACACCAAACAGCCGTTCCATGCAGGAACAGCAAGAAGAAAAGCGTTTCGGCAAACTGAATAAAGAAGATGCCTTCAATCTGTCTGCATCGCTCGAAACCGCACTTGATCCTGCATCCTGTATCCGCCACTTCCTGAAGATACATCATCTTCCGTTTCTTGCCACAGACCGCAGCGTGTTAAACCTGCCCGCCATTGGCAAGAGCATGACGTTCAATCTGGTGGGAATGACCGAAGACGGAAAGCGCATCCTTCGTTTCGACCACGACGGAACACGTCGCCACAGCCCGATAATCAATCAGCTCGGACAGGTCTATATCGTAGAGAATAAGTCCATAGCCGCGTACCTGCGACAACTGCGTGCCATGGGAGAAGATGTGGAAGACTACGCAAGTATCTGGAATTATACGGAAGGCAAAACCGAATCACGGTTCAGCCTGTACGAATATCCGGACTTCCCTTTCCGCATCACAGAAAAGATGAGTAATTTGGAAATAGCAGAGTAACTTCCGGAAATAATCTATACTTTTGCATAAGAAAATCACAGAGTCGTCTGAGAAGTCTGAATCATATTCCGGGCTTTTCAGACATTTTTTATCCTAAAAATAGTAAGTATGGAAATCGAGCGACACCCTTTAGAACCCTTTCTTCCTGCTAACGCCCGCTTGCTGATGCTGGGAAGTTTTCCACCTCAAAAGAAAAGGTGGTCGATGGAGTTTTATTACCCGAACTGGAACAATGATATGTGGCGGATTGTAGGACTCCTGTTTTTCAATGATAAGAACCATTTTCTGAACGAAGCGGCAAAAGCTTTCGACAAAGATCGCATTATCCCTTTCCTACAAGAAAAAGGTATTGCCCTATTTGATACAGCTACCGCCATACGACGGTTGCAGGACAATGCATCCGACAAATTTCTGGAAGTTGTAGAACCTACGGATATCGAGGGTATGCTCCGTCGCTTACCGGAATGTAAAGCCATAGTTACTACAGGTGAGAAAGCAACGGAAACTTTATGCGAACAGTTCTCTCTTGAAAAGCCGAAAGTGGGAGATTTTACAGAGTTTGTTTTTGATGGCAGACCTATGCGACTCTATCGGATGCCCTCTTCTTCGCGCGCTTATCCGCTTGCTTTAGAAAAAAAAGCAGCAGCCTACCGCATTATGTATCAGGACTTACAGATGTTATAAGACGAGAGAGCGTTAAAATAATCGCTCATCCCTCTTGCATATTTAAAAGTTTACATTACCTTTGCAGCCGCAAACACGGGAGTAGCTCAGTTGGTAGAGCACTGGTCTCCAAAACCAGGTGTCGGGAGTTCGAGCCTCTCCTCCCGTGCAACGGTAAACCGATATAAATCAACGATTTATGTCGGTTTTACCTATTTAGGTCGGACGGAAGTCGGACAAATTAAATCTTAGATTGTTGAACATCATACGTTTTCATACTTGAAAAACGTATAAAAAAATGTTTTATCGACAAAGAAAAGGCTCTCCGTTAGCTGCAATAGTCAGCTACACCCTCCCTAAGTTACACACAGGGAAAAACTGGTATGTAGATTTCACTTGTTATGATCCTGCCGAACAGAAGATGAAGCGGAAAAAGTACATGCTCGATGGCATAAGCAAAGTGACAGAGCGGCGAAAAATGGCAGCAGATATCATAACCAGTGTAACACAACGCCTGCGTTCCGGGTGGAACCCATGGGCGGAATTGTCCAACTCACGACAATATGCAAAAGTGGATGACGTGATTAATATATACGTCAAATACCTGAAGAAGCTACATGCTGCTGGAAGTATCAAAGACAGCACACTTACCGACTACAACAAAAGACTACGTGTATTGTGTGATTACATGCAAAATCACACATTACCTATTATGTACATCTATCAGTTCAATTTATCCTATATTAGCGATTTCTTGGACTACCTCCTACTCGACCGTGATTCAAGCGCCCGTACCCGGAACAATTACAAGATATGGCTATCATCATTCTGTTCCTGGTTAGTGGAAAAACAATATATGGATATCAACCCATGCGAACGTATAAAATCCCTCAAAGAAGAGGATAAAAAACGTTCTGCCATATCATCAGAAGACTTGCAGCGCATAAACCGATACCTAAGTAAAAACAACCCCTATTTCCTTCTGGTATGCCGAATGGAATACTACACCTTTATCCGTCCAGAAGAATTGACGAACATACGGCTACGGGATATCAATCTGAAGGAACAGAAAATATTTGTTGCATCGAGCATATCCAAAAACCGCCGTGATGGAATGGTCGGTCTCAACGATGAAATCGTCAGGCAAATGATAGATTTAAAGATATTCGATAGCGACTCAAACGACTACCTTTTCAGTACCGGCTTCAAACCCGGTAAAAAGAAAATAACGACACGGGTACTACGGGATCACTTCTATAAAGTCCGTACAGCTTTGAAACTGCCCAAAACATATATGTTCTACAGTCTGAAGGACTCTGGTATCCGTGATCTGGCCAACGCTGCCGGTATAGTAGTTGCCCGTGATCAGGCTCGCCATGCTGATATATCAACCACTAATAAGTATCTGCAAGGAAGTTCTTTGACAGTACATGAAGAAACCAAGCATTTTGAAGGCCACTTATGAAGAAAGCCCCTATCCTCGCGGACAAGAGCCTTCAAAAAAAATGTAAAAAAAATGTTTCTACTATGGGCTTATGATTTCTCGTACATTATCCAGTATGGCTGTCCTGCCAGATATTCTATACGATATCCGGCATCACTGAGTTGTTTGGCCAACTCTGCCGGACGGACAGCAATGATATTGGAGAGATCATACACTAATTCCGCAGAAGTCTTGTAACACTTCTGCGAAGTATCACCAATAGGCGAATAGTTATGGCCGATAAATTCGGCTATAGCTTTCTGCCGTTCAGCTTGTTCCTTTTTCAGCTTATCTTCTTCAGGATCCTGATCATCATCATTGTATGCCCGGAAGCCTATTTTTTTGCGGTTACTCATGACTACCCTCCTCTCCTTTTAAGAAATTAGTAAGAAACTGGTTAAACCGAATTAGTTCTTCATAACTTATCTCATTAATCTCACCATCACAGTTACGAGCATAAACGTGATATCTAACACTCTTACTGCCTTCGCTACCTGTATCTACAGTTTTGGTGATAAAGAACTCATCATTCATGCTCACCTCCTTTCTGCTCCAGTACATTAGCCTTCTCGCTGAATTGATAAACGGAGCGAACCTTGCAGATATCGAGGAAGAACACAAGATCCGGACATCCGCCACTTATAACACGAGCCTCGATACGTATAGTACGACCACCATCCAGAGGATCAGCAGAGTATTGCATGCGCTTCAGCTTGGGATGTTCTGCATTGATCCGGCTAACCATATCGCATAATTCATGCTTGAGTGCATCCAGGGAAAGTTCATCCTTGATAAGCACATACTCGTACTTCTTCACATAATCAATCACCTTTTGCCATGCCCGGTTCTTTGGAGAATAAGTCTGCAAATGGTAAACAAAGAACATCATACTTTGCCTCCTTTCTCATTAAAGGTGATGTTGACTGTCCCACCATTGACATAGATGGAAATGGATCTCTTACTTTGTGTTGCACGGATCAGTTTACGTCCGGCACACAATTCAATGCCCAGCTGGGCAAATACTTGCTGGATCTTCTCCGCGGATACATAGCGTTCGCGGGCGCTTTGGGGTTGTTTTTTCATTTTGGAAGTCATTTAAAATGAAACATCATATTGATAAATAGACGGGAAGGGAACAAAAAAAGTTCCGCTTTCCCGTTGACTTCCACCTTGAACAGGCAGTGGGCGCATTAACGCTCCACACGGGGGTCGGAACTATATAAATAACCGATGGGCATAAAAAATGCCAACGGCAATCGGTTGGCGAACTACTCGTCGCCTGTTCAAAATGGAAGTCGATGCAAAGATGCAGGTTTCTTTTGAAACAACAAAAGAAAAGCGGAGATTTTTTATCTCCGCTTCAACATTTATCATCCTTTCAAATATTTATCTACTGTCTCAAAATCGAGAGTCACATCAACCATTTTAAGCAGTTTTTCATACTTAGTCAAAATAGCTTGTTTTGCTTTATCATGTTCTGGAAGAACGGAAAAGAAAGCAGTAGTAAACATCTTATCCAAACTTATTTCATGGAGAAGTAATTCTTTGGCTTTTTCCTTCTCCCCGGCCGAACAATACAGTAAGAACATTGCTTGGAAGTTTTCGTTTGGTACCATTTTCTTTTTAATTTCCTCTACATGATTACATAATGTAAAGAACCGAACAAGCAGAACGATTTCAATAACCGCAGTCAAAAAAATAATAATATGAATAATTGTTTCCATTGGATATTTATTTTATATTAATGGAGCAAAGGTCGGAATAAGTTACCAAACAATAAAAGAAAAGCGGAGATTTTTATAGGAGAAAATACAAGTTTTACATTACGTGTCTTATTCTATAGTAAAGTCAATAGTTTTCAGTGAAGGAGTTCTGAGTGAAAATACACAGTGATCTCCTTCACGTGTTATGGCAAAATCACATAAAGATATTACGTCCATCCCGATGATAACATCCACTCCATTCATAGATACCTCTTCTACTTCTAACGAATCAATGCGACATAGTGTAGGCAGAAAAAGAGATATATGAAATGAACGCGTTGTCATCTTTCCACCAGCATGGTTCACTGTGTGTAATCCAGTTTGCAGAAGCCCCAATTCACACACTACCCTTGAAGATATAGAAGTACCTGATGCACCAGTATCCCATAAAGCTTTGTAGGTGTTAGCTTTCATGGAGACATCCATACTCTTTGCCACTGCACAGTTGGATATAATTTGATGAAAACGAGGCGACTTACTTCGAAGAGTGAACACTCCCTCCTTATATTCTACCATATTCCATGTGATTTTTCCCGTAAGGGCTGCAAAGTTCGACAATGTATCGTCCCGTCCCATACTCCATTTCTCCCCATTTATAAGCTTCTTTTTCATCCGCATAGTCGGCTACCACTTGTCTCCCCTTGATGACGACATATCTGTCTTTGTATTTGTTTATGAACTCATTTTCGTGTGCAAGAAAATATTCATGTTCCACTTCGATAGGATATGTGTCATCCTCAATGTCTATCCTAAGACCAGCAATACTCCGTTGTAGAGAACGGGCGATTGAATCATAAATTCTGCTTTTGCTGATAGTGATTTCGACTCCTTCGTGCCGGAATGTAACATTCTCGTTTTTTTCGGTATAGTTCATATTCAATGGATTAGTAATAATGACAAAGGTCGGAATAAGTTACCAAACGACAAAAAGAAAAGCGGAACTTTTTAGAGTTCCGCTCAAGATTACAAGTCTTTGAAAAGTGCTAAATCAATACAGAGACTGTTCTTAATTCGTTTGCCAAAGCATGAAGGCCGTCTTCTATTTTTTTCACTTGTTGAGGACGCGGTTTACTACGTCCTGCCGCATAGTGCGCCAATTGCTTTTGGTTGATACCTGTTATTGCCTGTAAACCGGAAAAAGACAAGATACCTTGATAATAGTTCAGTAAAGCGCAAGCATCGAAATGATAGCTTACTTCATAAGCCCCGTCGAATACAGCCGGATATTCGTCACCGTCTTTTTTCGCACACTCCAAGTAAAAGTCTATGCTTTCTTGAACATAAGCTTTGAACTTCTTGAAATCCTTGCTGCCGGAAACTGTCCACCCCGGCAATAAGTCGCATGAACAGCAATAACCGGACTCCGTGTGGCTGGTTTTCATTACAACTTGTTCCATACTTATATATTTGTTTTATTCGTTTCTAAAATATAGCGGCCACACGTGACCGCTATTTACTAAATCTGATTCTACGAGAGCGAGCTCTCGGGGAGTTCTCAGAACTTTATCCCCGATTGCTCTTCAATGCTCTTCAGTAACCATCCCGACCGAGTATCCGACAGCTTACCGTTGACAGTCACTTTTCCCTTTTTTGTGGGATGCTTGAATTGCCGGTGACTTGTTCCGTCATGGTGCGCCAAATACCAACCGTCTTTTTTCAAGATTCGGATGATTTCTGATACTTTCACAACTTTCATAGAACACTTGTTTTTGATTTAGCACTACAAAGATAGTATATTTACTATTATCTTCCAAATAAAAGATAGTATTTTTACTATTATTTTATTCTACCCTATAAAAAGTCCCCTTCAGTACTTTATTCAGCCCATTCGCATCTATTTCCGCCTCAATCTTCTCGCACAAATACTGTTTGTTACCTATAAGGAATACCTTATTCACGTTGGGTAGCCTATTAGCATAGAACCTTATAGTATAAGGTACATCAGAGTGGAATAGAGTGAGTATTGAAAACCGGTGGCCGATGCTATCCGGACAAACATCATTCAGACTGAGCGAATACGGAAGAAAATCCGTGAGCTGTGCCGTAGTCTTCTGCTGATAGTCTGTAAAAGGATAAGCATAATCATACGAATGTACCTGACCGCTATAAGTCACATCCTGCCGGTTGAACTTGCCGGTATTGATAGCCACCTCCATATATTCATTCTTTTCTTGCTTCTCCTGCAATTCCACGTCACCGCTAATTGCTTCCTGGATATTAAAGCGTTCTTGATGAACAGTAGTAGCCTGATATCCTACAGCTGGAATATTGAGATACATAGCTGCATAAGGACGATTCAAGGTATATTCTGCCACGGATCCATAGACACCAACATTGAACTGAAGGATTTTGGCAGGTACAATCTTTAATGAGGTGTCTATATCGGAAGATTCAGGATTACGTATCAAATCTGCATACAGGTTAACCTCACGTAGTTTGTTTTGATCATTCTCATTATAATTGATATAATAGCGTTTACCAACGACAAAAAGGGTGCTTTTCTTGTCATTGTCATTCATTCCATTGTAAGCGGCCACCATTGTATCATAAGTATCACATTCGAGCTTATAGGCTGCATCTACAATATCCCTTTCAATACGCAGATAACCATCATCGGTATGTGAAGGCAAATCGTAACCTACGTTTCCGGAACTGAGATCCTTTTCGCTTTTTTCATCTTCAATTTCTACGATAAACTCACGGATCAATGCAGAACTATCAATGATTTCTTTCTCAGAATGGGAAAAATATTCATTCAAACTGACAAGACGCACCACCTTGGTACGTTCATCAACTACCGTAACGACACAAAGAAACCTCTCCAATTCATCGAAAAACTCGGAAATGGTCCAATGCGGCAGAGCATCAGCAATTTTATTGGAGGTAACGGCACTACAAATATAAACGTTACGTAGAAAATTATCATTGAAAAATGATGTATCAAACGTATAACCGAAGTATTCTACTATCCTCTTGATGACAGTTATCAGGTAAGGTTGTACGCACCGATTGCGTGCATACGGACAAAGCGTAAAGTTGTTCGTTCCAAATTCATAAATAACATCATTATTCAGATTCTTCCATTGAGCTTCTTGATAGAATACCGGAAGCCAGACAACTTCAACATCGTCCACTGAACCATAATAGCCCACCATATTGGCGGGTGGTTGGAAATAATTTTGGTTATTGTTAGGCCAGCCAACACTGCCTAAATCCAGTTCATCAATATAAATCGTATCATTTGTGAGGAGATTAAATTCTGCATTTCCCGAAACAAGCTGCACCTTAACCAATGTGTCCTCTACCGACAATAAAACTGCACTTCCATAAAGTAGGCACCTGGCATCCACGATGAGCATAGCCGGAAGAATTGTCTTTTTTTTCGTCACATCCAGCCTATTAACATGTTTGAATATGGCATGATTAGCCGGCATGGGGAGTTCTATATCCAGCGAATAATTGGAACTACGAGTGAAATAGGGATTCTCCGAAGTAAAAGTAATATTGAACCCTTCAGGAAGGGCGGCCAACTGTCCATCAATGTATAATTCGGTCATTGCTTGTTGCGTGATTTGTTATTCTCTAATTTTTTATATTCTCGTTGCGCTTGATTGATCCCCCGTTTACCGGTAACATAAGTCTCCGCCACTAACGGATCATCCAAGCGACTTTTAAGTTTCCGGAGTGCGCGGGTACATTCTATCAGCATCGCCACCATAGCCGGATCATTGGTGGTGGTTGTGGCACTGGCTCCGGATGCCTTGGCAGGAACGGTATGCGTATTCTTTCCGGATCCTGCCACGGCTGCGATATCTTCAGCCGTCAAATTGCCAACATTACCTGTACGTTGTGCCACATCAATAACATCGAATATAGGCCGTAAATTCGGATTGGCCACTGCAAAACGATTGGCTACAAATTCATTGGAATGAACGATACCTTGTGGTTGATCCCAGTTGCCGGGACCAGTGTAGCCACCTGTATAGAAATTGCCAAGAGCAGACTTCGCAGTCTCAAAGGCAGCTGTTATCAGGGCGATTTCAGCAGCAGCCTTGGCAAGTCCAATAAAAACACCTCCCTCTCCAATATTTCTGATAGTAGTCCATGCAATATAAGCAATGAGCATCTTTTGAATAGTATCCAGCACCATTGTTACAAGGTTCTGCATAAACTCATCCATAGCTTCTTCTTCGCCGGCTAAAGTCTTGCCTAATGCAACTCCAAATTCTTGTGCGATACCTGACATCAACATGAATGTCGCTTCATATTTTTGCTCAACAGTCTCAAATGCATTTAATGATTCATCTCGAAAGTTGAATATATCTGTCAATAACGAAACTAATACAGCAGACTGTTGTTCTGTCGATATCTCAGACCATTTATTAATCTCGTTCCAATTCTCCCTGACTTTCTCTTGCCAAGTTTTATTCTTTTCCTCTGTCTGATCAAAAGCTTTCTGAAGTGCTTTCATCACATAATCAATATAAGAATCTACAGCCTCTTTCTCTTCACCCGTCGCGTCTTCTGTTATTTTTAGAATATCCTTCTTATACTTCTTTAGCAGTTTAAAGATTGCTCTTAGATACTCTTCACGCGAACTGATTCCTAACCGATACCGCTGACTCTCTTCTGCCAATTCCGCATTCAATGCCTTTTGTTGATTGCTTAGGAATTGTTTCTTTTCATCAAGATCTTCTTTTATGCATTGCTCCTTCAGCTTCAGCTGTAACACAAGAATTTGGTTCATTATTTCTTCCCGTTTCTTAGGCTCCAAACCTGCAATCTCAAGCTTTTTATTCAAATACTTCATTTCCAAATCAGACAAGAATTGCAGATATTCCTCCTGTGCCATCTTATCACTGGCCAAGTATTGTTCTTTCAGTTTAGCTTGTTCTGCCAAAGATTCTGTTTCTATTTTCTCCAGTTCTGTTTTAACTCGTTCTTTCCGTTCTTTTTCAGACTCGGAATCTCCATCTGGATCAGGATCCTCCTCGACCGGATTAGGTTTATTAGTCACTTTATATTTTGCATCAATAGCCATCAATTGATTGGTATAGTCCTGCATCATCTGCTCGTAGTAGTGCACATTGGCATCAAGACGTTTTTTCTGTGCCGCCCATACTTTATACGCAGTGGGTGATACCCCATTAGATGCAGCCAGTTCCTCAACAGACTTTCCCATATTAACAGGATCATTTATCTCCCATTCAAGATTCTTAAACTTCATGGCATCCGAACCGTTCTCGTGTACCCATTCGCTACGTTGGCTCAGCGCTTCCTGTAGTTTAGAATTTGCCATCTGTTGTTTAGCTGTTAGAAGAAGCTTCTCTACATAACCATCCAACGCCTGAGAGTTGTTGTTGATAAGCGTTCCTTCTTTAGTCAGTGAGGCATGATATTCCGGAACAATGGACTGAATTTCTTCTAATGCAGCCTTTCGTTTTGCATATGGTTCTTTAGAATCCTCAAGCACCTTCCGCAAGGCATCCAGTTTATTCTTTTCTTCGCTAATGCTTTTTTCAGCCTCCCTATTCATATCCACTAACTCTTTTTGCCTACGTGCAGCTACAGAAGTGCGCTGGGCATAAATATACAGTCCGGTCGCTGCGGCTGCAACGACTGTGGCTATGGCAACAAAAGGATTTAGTCCCAATACTGCCCATGCCGCCCGTATAGCTTTAGTTGCGGCAGAAAAACGAAAGGTTAAAGTCTCCATCGCTGCCCGAAAAACAAGTATGCTTGCTGCCACTGTCCGAGTTATGATATTATGAGAACGCATTTGTAGTACCAGCCTGGCTATGGCCTTATAGTCTCCTGCCAGTGCATCATTCAAAGCAATGGTAGCTATCCGGTATGCAGCTTGTATGGCGATTCCTCCCCGAAGAATTGCATTGTAAGTGGTATGATAAAGAGAGATCAGTTTTAGAGTAGCATAATAGGTCGTTAATGGGATAATGAAGGCTATTATTGTTGTACCCCACTTTTGAAACCAATCAATCAGCCCAGGAAGAATCTTTATAACGTTTGTCAGCATATTAGTGCTGACCGCCAAAGCCGGATTTAGCTTTTCACCCAAATCAATAGCCGCCAATTTCATTTTATTACGCGCCTGTTCTAATCTGGCCTGCGCAGTATCACTATTAATAGCTGCCTGTTCATACGCCACATTCGTACCGGTAACAGCTGCCGTGAAGTCCTTCACCATCTCCGTATTCTGAAGGATTACGGATGCAGTATTATAGCCTTCTTCACCGAACATCTTCTTAATAGCACCGGCATCCATATTCTTATTCTTCAGGTTCTCCAGTGCCTTATCCAACCCAACTATTTTAGGATTGGTTTCATCCGCTCCGGTCTGAAGTACCAGGAAGAACTTTTTCAATCCCGTTCCGGCCACTTCATCTTTTATACCACGGTAAGCGAGCGTTTCAATCAGCGCAACCGTCTGTTCAATGGGAACATTTGCCGAAGCTGCCGCCGTACCCGCATTCCGGATTGCCTTTGCCTGACTGGCAATATTGGCGGATCCGGCTTGGGAACCGGCTGCCAGCACATTGGTAAACCTACTTGCCTGATCTGCCGCAGCACCGTATTGGTTAAGAGACAAAGTAAGTGAATCAACCGCTTCATTGAGAGTGATATCCTTAGCTGCCGCCTGTAACCGCATAGCTTCTTCGGTTACTTGCTTCAATGCCTCCTTATCTCCAAGCAATTCCGGTTTGGCCGAACCCACCAACATGAACGCATCAAGGATTTCAGCTGCCGACTGGCGAACGCGTAACCCCTCTTTTGTCATGGTAGTGGAAAGTGTCTTTGCCTGTTCGGTCAGCCAGGCAATACTTTCATCATCAAGTCCGGTCAAGGCTTTTAGCCCAGCTTGTGACTCTTCTAATTTGTTACGTTCATCTCTGATGGCGCGTAATGCGAGAGTGAAACCGGTCAGAAAACCGACCACAGACAGGATAACACCACCGAAACGGTTGAACCAGTCCACCATACTGCCAACGCTGATAGTAGCTTTCTTCGTTTCTGTAGTAATACCTTTTATCTCCTGGCGATGCTGTTTGAGTATGCCCTGAAGATTCTGTATCTTCGCCATGGTACGGTTGTATTCTTCGGAACCACGTGTCATATCCTTAATGTCACGTTGAAGGCGTTTGATCTCCAAGTCAATGGAATTAATATCATTCTTGATTTCCTTGCCATCAAGATAGAGGTAAACCCCTCTTTTAACGGTTTTATTATTTTTTGCCATAACGCTTCTCGATTGTTATTCTATCAAATTTCTGAAGTACTTTTTTGAGTGCCTGATCCCCGTAATACTCTCCGGAGAGATCGGCCAATGATTCTATATTTTCTACAATGGGCGGATCCAACCAAGGTAATGGAGTACGGCGGATAATCGCATAGTGTTCGTCAATTGTGCGCATACGCCTGATGCGGTATTCCGAAACACGCAATGAGCGAAGCTCCTGACGCTTCTTTTTGTCACTCCATGCCGAATGACCTCTCATAATAATGCCGTCTTTAACAATATATCCACGCCCAGCACCGTATTCTCTATATGCTCCATAACGTTCAAAGCGGAAGCCGAGTCCGACATAAGCCGGTCCACCTTCACGATCATTAAGTAAACGTGCTTGTAATCCATGGCGAAGTTTACCACTCGCGTGAGTGCGTTGTAAAATGTTTATGGATATACCCCGAACTTTATTAGTCCATCTTTCTACCCCATTATTATACTCAGCAGGGGTCATCAACTTGTTTTCTTCTATGATAGCCATAAAAAAGCCTTTAGTTTCAGGCACAAAACTAAAGGCTGAAAAGAGTGGGAAAAAGGACAAGAATTTAGCGAACAGAGAACTTAAAATCATTGATACGGTTCAACCATCCTTTCCGGAAGACAAGCTGCGACGGATTCTTTTCACAGATTTCTTCAACAAACCGGATCCGGTCTGCCTTGATCGCTTCAAACAACTGGCGCTGGTTAGCCAAATTAATACTGGCAACCGTCTGAGGACCAACGATACCGTCCACTTTAATTTGTAAGAGCTCCTGTACCCTCGTGATACCAGGACGTCCGGAAGCCCATACCCAGTCCACACAAATGTTGGCAATGGACTGGTTATGTATAAAATCAGCTTGATAACGGTCCCAATAATACTTTTTGAAGATATTGAATACATCTTCCGGAGTAATCAATCGTAGATCATCCGCATCGATATCGCCATCACCGTCTTTGTCATAGCCACAAGATTTCCAAGTTACAAGGGTAATGCCCATATTGGTTTTACCGCCTCTGTCATTTTTGTGATCACTCCATCCGCCTTCCCATTTGCGGATGATCTTGAATAAAACTTCTGCTTTTGCCATAATGATATATTATATAAAACATAGCAAAAGTATTCTATATATTGACTGATACATAGGACATTATTTATACTTAGCCCTCTCAAGATGATTGTTCAGAGTTACTAAATGACATTTCAACTTTCGGCAAATAGCAGCCTTTGACTTTCCTTCAGCAAGCATCTTATCAATAAGTTCCGCTTTCTTATCAAGCTTATAGTGAGTGTTTTTTTCACCAGCTTGCCGGCCTAACTTTTTCCCTGAAGCTTTACGCCAGGCCAGTGCTTCTTTAGTTCGTTGGCTAATTAGGTCGCGTTCGATCTGAGCTGACAGTCCGAAAGCAAAAGCAAGTACCTGGCTATTGATGTTATTGCCAAGCTCATATTTCTCTTTTACTGTTAGCACAAATGTTTCTTTGGTCATACAGAGATTGAGCATCGACATAATATTCATCAAGTTTCTACCTAACCGACTAATCTCAGAGATTACCAAAGTATCTCCTTTCCTCATTTTCTTTAGCAAGGGACCAAGACGTCGATCTTTTGCGGCCTTGGTTCCAGTTACTTGCTCAGAAACCCATGAATCTATTGTAAGTCCTTTCTCTTTGGCAAATTTCTCAATCTCAAATTTCTGATTTTCTTTAATCTGTTTATCGGTCGAGATCCGGATGTATGCGTAAATCATTTTTGCCTGTGAAGATAGTGATATCATACAGGGTAAACAAACAATGAATCAAACGTCCGTTAAAACTGAATGGTATGAAAGAGAATGAATTGAATAATGGTACAGCT
>OGQJ01001299.1_pt1 | contig 23114 bp, 18 predicted proteins | sample 1553161 | NCBI WGS metagenome assembly OGQJ01 (sample SAMEA2579923, study PRJEB22360) | human gut metagenome | biome: human gut; feature: human-associated habitat; material: faeces | place: Denmark | collected 2008/2010 | reverse complement strand
ACTTAATTCTGTTGCAAGCTTAATTCTCTGTGCTTCACCACCCGACAATGTTGTTGACGGCTGTCCTAATTTTAAATAACCAAGACCTACATCATACAATGTCTGTACCTTGTTAAGAATTCTAGGCACATTCTTAAAGAAATCCAATGCTTCTTCCACTGTCATTTCAAGAACATCATAAATAGTCTTACCTTTGTAGCGTACTTCCAGTGTTTCCCTATTGTAACGCTTTCCGCCACAAACCTCACATGGAACATATACATCAGGAAGAAAATGCATTTCAACTTTTAAAATTCCGTCACCTGAACACGCTTCACAACGACCGCCTTTTACATTAAAACTAAATCTTCCCTTCTTGTAACCTCTTTCTTTTGCATCGGTTGTTGCCGCAAAAAGGTCCCTTATCATATCGAACATTCCCGTATATGTTGCCGGATTTGAACGTGGAGTTCTGCCTATTGGTGACTGATCAATATTTATTACCTTATCAAGCTGCTCCATTCCCTCTATCTTCTTGCATTTTCCGGGAATTGTTCTTGCCCTGTTTAATTTTCTTGCAAGACTCTTATATAATATTTCATTAACAAGTGAGCTTTTACCTGAGCCTGAAACACCTGTTACACATGTAAGTACCCCAATTGGCACCTTTACATCAATGTTCTTTAGGTTATTTTCCTTGGCTCCAACTACTTTTAAGAAACCTTTTGGTTTTCTACGTGTTTTCGGAACAGGTATTTTAATCTCTCCACTTAAATATTTTCCTGTAATTGAATTAGGATTTTTCATTATATCCTCTGCAGTTCCTGTAGCAATAACCTGTCCACCGTGTTCTCCTGCTCCCGGACCTATGTCAACCACATAATCTGCTGCACGCATTGTATCCTCATCATGTTCAACGACAATAACAGAATTGCCAAGATCACGAAGATGCTTTAATGTGCCAAGCAGCTTGTCATTATCTCTTTGATGCAGACCAATGCTTGGCTCATCTAAAATATAAGCCACGCCGACAAGACCAGAGCCAATCTGTGTTGCCAGACGAATACGCTGTGCCTCACCGCCTGAAAGCGTACCAGTTGCACGTGACAGACAAAGATAATCAAGACCTACATCAATCAAAAACTGTACGCGTGCTCGAATTTCCTTTAAAATCTGCTCACCTATCAGCTGCTGCGTCTTAGTAAGCGTCAAATTAGATAAAAATGCTGCGAGATCACGAATAGAAAGATTTGTCACCTCATAAATATTTTTGTCTGCCACTGTCACGGCAAGTGATTCTCTTTTCAGACGCATGCCCTTACATGTAGAGCATGGTGTGATGCGCATAAATGTTTCGTACTCTGCTTTGATTGTTTCCGAACCTGTCTCACGGTAACGGCGCTCTACATTTTTAATTAAGCCCTCAAATACAATATCATACACGCCTTCCCCGCGCTGTCCCTTGTAGCGCACCTTTACACTCTTATTAGTTCCATGTATCAAAATATCATGAATTTCTTTGCTGTACGACTCAAATGGCACGTCTAGCGTGAAATGAAACTCCTCTGCAAGTGCATTTAAAATCGCTCTTGTAAAGCTGCCTTCATCGGTGCATGACTGCCATCCAGGCACAATAATTGCCCCCTGATCAATGCTAAGCGACTGATCAGGAATCATAAGCTGCTCATCAAACTCCATCTTATAGCCAAGTCCAAAGCAAGTCGGACACGCACCAAAGGGATTATTAAATGAAAAGCTTCGCGGCTCAATCTCATCGATGCTTATTCCGCAGTCAGGGCAGGAAAAATTTTGGCTAAACGTCATTGGTGTTCCATCCACAACATCCACAAAAGCAAGGCCATCTGCCAGCTTTAGCACATTTTCCAGTGAATCGGCAAGACGCTTTTCAATACCCTCCTTTATGACAAGACGATCTACAATAATCTCAATATTATGCTTTATATTCTTATCAAGCGTAATCTCCTCTTCCAGATCATACTGACTGCCATCAATGCGCACACGCACATAGCCGCTCTTTCTTGCCTGCTCCAAAACCTTCTCATGACGGCCTTTCTTTCCGCGCACAACAGGTGCCAACAATAAAATCTTCGTGCGCTCTTTAAGTGCCATCAAACTGTCCACCATCTGATCAACAGTCTGACGGCTTATCTTTCGGCCACAGACAGGACAATGTGGAACACCAATACGCGCATATAAAAGACGAAAATAGTCGTAGATTTCCGTTACGGTACCTACCGTAGAACGCGGATTTCTATTAGTAGATTTCTGATCAATGGAGATTGCCGGAGGCAGACCTTCAATACTTTCAACATTTGGCTTTTCCATCTGGCCTAAAAATTGTCTTGCATAAGATGAAAGCGACTCCATGTATCGCCTCTGCCCCTCTGCATATATTGTGTCAAATGCAAGTGAGGATTTTCCTGAACCAGACAATCCAGTCAGCACAACAAGTTCATCTCTTGGAATATCCAAATCAATGTGCTTTAGATTATTCTCTGCTGCACCGCGGATTCGGATAAATTTCTTATTTTCCATATTTATTATTTTATGCCTTTCTTTTAATCATCTAAATATTTTTTCAGATTTCTCATCTGATCACGAAGTTCTGCCGCTGCTTCAAAGTTTAACTCAGCAGCTGCCTTATTCATCTGTTTTGCTACCTTTGCAATCAGCTTTTCGAGTTCCTGCCTACTCATTGATTCTGGATCTTTTGCAAGCTTCTCATCAGCCTTCTCTGCTGCCTTTGAGATTGAAATCAGATCACGGACAGCTTTCTTTATAGTAGTAGGTGTGATGTTGTGCTCTATGTTATACTCATTTTGAATCTCGCGTCTTCTTTTTGTCTCCTCAATTGCATTTCGCATAGAGTCTGTTATCGTATCAGCGTACATCACAACATGACCTTCGCTGTTTCGTGCTGCTCGTCCAATCGTCTGAATAAGTGACGTCTCTGAACGCAGAAATCCTTCCTTATCAGCATCTAATATTGCCACAAGCGCGATCTCTGGAATATCAAGACCCTCTCTAAGCAAATTGATGCCCACCAACACGTCAAACACATCAAGACGCATATCGCGAATAATCTGTGCGCGCTCAAGCGTATCAATATCAGAATGCAGATAGCGCACGCGAATACCTGCATCGCGCAGATATTCCGTCAAATCCTCTGCCATTCTTTTTGTTAAAGTCGTGACAAGCACTTTATTTTTTGACCGCAGCGTTTTTCTAATCTCGGCAATCAGATCATCAATCTGCCCCTCAACTGGACGCACCTCAATCGGCGGATCTAAAAGTCCTGTCGGACGTATAACCTGCTCTGCACGCATCATCTCATGCTCACCTTCATAATCGCCTGGTGTTGCCGAAACAAAAAGCATCTGGTCAATCTTGCTTTCAAATTCACTAAAATTCAAGGGGCGATTATCAAGTGCTGATGGAAGACGAAAACCGTAATCTACCAGTGTAGTTTTTCGTGAGCGGTCTCCTGCAAACATACCGCGCACCTGCGGAAGTGTAATATGAGACTCATCCACAATAATTAAGAAATCATCTGGAAAATAATCAATCAGCGTAAACGGCGGTGAACCAGCCGGCAGTCCTGCCAGATGACGCGAATAATTTTCTATTCCAGAGCAAAAGCCAGTTTCTCTCATCATCTCAATATCATAATGAGTGCGCTCTGAAATTCGCTGTGCCTCCAGCAAACGGTCATTTCGCTTAAAGAAATCTACACGTTCCTTTAGCTCTTCTTCAATATCAGTTGTTGCGCGAAGCATCTCCTTTGGATCAACAACGTAATGAGAGGCCGGGAAAATTGCGATATGCTTTAGACGGCTTCTTACCTGTGCTGTCAGCGGATCAAACTCACTTATCTGATCAATTTCATCACCGAAAAACTCTACGCGCACTGCAGTCTCACCCTCATTTGCCGGAAAAATCTCTACGACATCACCGTGCACACGAAATGTACTTCGGTGAAAATCCATATCGTTTCGCTCGTACTGCATCTCAACAAGCTTTTTGATTACTTCATCGCGATCCTTTATCATTCCTGGACGAAGTGATAAAATCATATCCTTATAATCAACAGGACTTCCCAGACCATATATACATGAAACAGATGCCACTACGATTACATCACGCCTCTCAGAAAGCGCTGCCGTCGCAGAAAGCCTTAATTTATCAATCTCCTCATTGATCGCAGAGTCCTTCTCAATATACGTATCAGATGAAGGCACATAAGCCTCAGGCTGGTAATAGTCATAATATGAGACAAAATATTCAACTGCATTCTCTGGGAAAAATTCCTTCATCTCGCCATATAGCTGACCGGCAAGCGTCTTATTGTGGGAAATAATCAATGTTGGCTTATTTAATGCCTGAATGACATTTGCCATAGTAAATGTCTTTCCCGAACCGGTTACTCCGAGAAGTGTCTCGAACTGATTTCCCTCTTTAAATCCTTTTACAAGCTCCTCAATCGCCCTTGGCTGATCGCCAGTCGGCGCATACTCAGACACCAGTTTAAAATGATCCATATTCCCGCCTCCATCGTACATTATTTTTACAGTTCTGTATTCATACGCTGCTGTGCTGTTTGCGGTACCTCAAGCACACCAAAGCGCCACAGCATAGGGTAAATATAAGAAACACCGCGAATATCGCCAAGCGCTTTAGGACGATCTGCACTCTTTATTTTCATTGCATTTGAAAATGCCAGTCTGATACTGCTCCACGCCAATGACTTACTATTCTCCCGTCTGTCAATCCATAACTCTTTTGTCAGTTCTCCATTTCGTCCACGTTTAATAGTATAGGAAAATGGAAGACCTGACACAGTCTTAAACGGACAGTTCTGGCAATCAATTACAAGCTGCCACAAAAGCTCACTTGCCTGATTTTCATCGCCTGCCTTAACAGCTTCAATTAATTTTTGTTTAAGCTTCTCGTCCATATGACACCCTTCTTATATTATAAATACTTGTAACTATTCAGAACCCCATTCGCAAAATCGCATCTTCGATGCTTCTATTTTGCATGGCTCTGAATAGTTACACATACCTCATCATGATCGGCACAAGAATGTTCATATCAATCGGCTTGGAGACATGATCATTCATACCTACATCAAGCGCCATCTGTCTATCCTCCGTAAAGGCATTTGCTGTCATTGCAATGATAGGAATTTGTGCCTTATTTTGATTTTTCATTCTGCGAATTTTCCTAGTAGCATCATAGCCGTTCATGACAGGCATCTGAATATCCATAAGAATCATCGCATAATATGAATTATCTGCCTTTTCAAGCATATCAATGCACTCCACACCATTGCATGCCCTCTCTATAATGCAACCTTCCTCTTCTAGAAGCTCCGTTGCAATTTCTGCATTAATATCATTGTCCTCTACCACCAAAATTCTCGCACCAACTAAGTTTGCTTTATCATGAGTTCCTTTATCCCGCTTTGCAACTGATTCCTCTTTTGATGCAATTTTGCATGGGATAGTTACAGTAAATGTAGAGCCGTCGCCAATTTTACTTTGCACATCAACACTGCCATCCATCAGCTCAACAAGCTTTTTCACGATACCCATTCCAATGCCGCTTCCTTCTACACGGCTTATCGTTGAATTGCGCTCTCGCTCAAATGGTTCATAAATATGCTTTAAAAACTGATCTGACATACCAATTCCATTATCTTTTACAGTAATAATAACATCGCACCAGCCATTCTTTTTGCCAGGTACCTGCGAAATATCACAGTTTATCACACCTCCATTATTAGTGTACTTAATTGCATTGCTTATGATATTAATAAAAATCTCCGATACATGAGAAACATCCATGTAAACATACGGATAAAGCAAATGCTTTGTCTTAGTAATTGTCTGTTTCTTTTCTTCCGCCTGATTCAAAAACATCATAACCCATGTTTCAAAATCTGCGCCGATATCTGAAATTACATATTCCATTTCTGTCTTATTATTTTCAATTCTTGCAAGATCCAGCACATCATTAAGAAGAGACAGCAAATTCTGGCCGCATGACTGAATATTTTTCATATATTTTTTAAGCCTTTCTGTATCATCTATATGCCTAGATGCCAGATCTGCATATCCTATAATTGCATTCATTGGCGTCCTGATATCATGCGACATATTAAAAAGGAACGTCGATTTTGCATTATTTGCACTTTCAGCTTTTTCTACTGCCACCTGCAGCTTTTCATTAAGCTCCTGTGTGTGTATTGCTGCCCTCGTTGCAATAGCCTCGGCCTTTCTTGCCTTTCTTAAAAGCACAAGAATCACAGTCATAACACTTAAAACAGTAACGACACTTACAATAGATACTTTTAACAGATTGTGTTTTATATAATCTCCCAATGTTATTTTTCTTGAATTGTTCTCATACATGGCAAGTGAGCTCGTAAGCATATTGTTTGGCATAGCATTAAGCGTTTTATTTAGTATTGTCAACAAATTCTTATTTCCGTTATTAACTGCAAAGGCTGCTTTCTCCGAGTATAAAAGTGGCACACTGTAAAAACTTGGATCCCTGCTGTATTTTGATGCAAGGGTGACACCAGTTATAAAGAAATCGGCCTCTCCAGAATTCACAGCTTCTGCCATCTCTTTGTCTGTATCATATTCTAAAATTTTCCAATGCGGATAATAATATTCAATATGTTCTCTGAAAGACATATTATCTTTTGAAATTGCAACACGGTTTTCATCATTTTCATTAAAATGAGGCTTATTCGTGACTGCTATCAAATTATATGTCCACGTTGTATTTGTACATGCGAAATGATATTTCTCCATCGCATTTGGATGCTGATTGAAATGAAAAATCATATCAATCTCATTTTTCTTTAGCGCTTCTATCTCTTCTTCATAGCTGTCATATCCCATAAGCGTAAATGTCAGATCTTGTTTTCCAAGACATTCTACTGCATACTGAATATAATCAGTGATTGCACCAGTAACTTTCCCACTTGACGGATCTATAACGCTCGCGCCGACATCATTGGCTAAAAATCCCATTCGAATTGCACCATGTTCTTTCAGCCATGATTTTTCCTCAGATGAAAGAACAGGTGTATAATCAGACGAAAAATATTGCTTGTACAAATCTGACAGATAAAATGGACGATCCTCCTCTAACTGACGCATTGCAAGCTCAAGATCTTTTTTTATCTCTGGATGATCCTTATTAATTGCAAAATAAATATTTGATTTGCCAATTCGTGTAATAATCGAGACATTTTTATCAGCCCAAAATGATCCATCCAACGAAACAAAACAGTCAATTTCTCCATTTTCCAGTTTTGCCAGTGCATCTTCTTTACTTTCTATATTCACATGTATTGTTTTAAGTTTATTTTTTAACTCCCATTCTTTCAGCATCACTTCTGGCTTTGCACCTATAAGGACACCAATACGCTTTCCATTCAATGTCTTAAAATCAGTAGAAGAAATATCGTCACTTGAAAAATCTGCATACAGATAATATTTCTCTACACCCATAGGTACGTCTGAAAACAGCATCCTATCTGTGCGTTCCTCTGTATAGGCAATATCTCCCAAAATGTCTATTTCACCATTTTGGAGTTTTTCAAAGCAATCTGTCCAATTACAGGCTACATACTCAAATTTCCACCCAGTATAGCCTGCCAGCGTCTCCAGCAGTTCATAACTATACCCCTTTCGCATCCCCTTTTCAGTTACATAATTAAATGTATCCCCAAGTGCGCCCACGCGAATTATTTTTTCTGGTGCCTCTTTTTCAGCTGCATTTACCGTTGTAAAAAAAGCTAGCAGCAAGGCTGCACATACAATCATATATTTGACTTCTTGGCATACAGTAACTACATATTTTTTCATAGTCATCTTTTTCATCAGTCTTTCCTCATGATCTAATACCTTTTTCGTTCTAAGTATACTCGGTCACATGGTGTTTTGTCAATTTCCTTCACATTAAAAAAGGGCACAACCCTAATCGAGTCATGCCCTGCTTTAAATACTATTTAGAACTTATTCGCAAAGTTTTGAAAATGCATCAGCAACAAACTGAACTTTTGTTCCGACAATTACCTGTACGGAAGTCTTTCCAGGTTTGATTACTCCTGCAACACCTGCAGCCTTGATTGCCTTATCATTTACTGCAGTCATATCTCTTACTTCAAGTCTAAGTCTTGTTACACAGTTATCGATGCTTACGATATTTTCCTTACCGCCGCAGCCTGCAAGAATCTTCTTTGCGATTTCTGTATAATTATCACTTGCTAACTGAACCTTCTTTTCTTCCTCAAGATCATCATCATCTTCTCTTCCTGGAGTCTTTAAATCAAACTTCTTGATTGCGAAGAGGAATACAAAATAGAATACAACGAATGCTGCGATTCCAAGCGGAATAATCAGCACTGTCTTCTGAGCTGCCGGAAGTGTAGATGAGAACAGAAGGTCGGTAGCACCTGCTGAGAAACTGAATCCTGCACGGAAGCCAAGCGCAACAGTAATAATTGTGAAGATACCATAAAGTAATGCATAAATTACATACAGACCAGGTGCAAGGAACATAAATCCAAATTCGAACGGCTCAGTAACGCCGCAGACAAATGAACAAACTGCTGCAGAAGCAACAAGTCCGATTGCGATCTTCTTCTTTGCCGGCTTTGCACACTGAATCATTGCAAGTGCTGCACCAGGAATACCGAACATCATACATGGGAAGAAGCCTGACATATACATTCCAAGGCTCCATGTTACATCTGCAGATGTCTCACCTGCCCAGAAGTGCTGCAAATCACCAAGACCAATAGTATCAAACCAGAATACGTTGTTTAATGCGTGATGTAATCCAGTTGGAATCAACAGACGGTTTAAGAATGCGTAGATACCAGCACCCACAACACTCATACCTGCAACTGCATCGCCAAGTGCAACAAGTGCTCCGAACAGCAATGGCCATACAAATAATAAAATAGCAGATACAATGATAGAAACTAAACCGGCAATAATAGCAACACAGCGCTTGCCGCTGAAGAATGCCAACCAGTTCGGAAGCTTAGTGTTCTTGAACTTGTTGTAGCAAGAAGATCCGATAACACCAGAAAGGATTCCGATAAATGGGTTTTCAATCTTATTGAATGCAAGTGTCTTAGTTGCATTGTCTGCAATTGACGGAATCAATGTGGTAACAACACCAGTAGAAAGAAGTGTTGTGATCATAAGCCAAGATGCCAGAGCGGCGATTCCGCCGGTTCCGTCATTCTTTTCTGACATACCGACACCAATACCGATTGCGAAAAGAATCGCCATGTTTTCAATAAGAGCTGATCCTGCCTTTACCAAGAAGAATCCGATCAAATTTTTTACGCCCTCGATGTCTCCTCCCTGCATCGTCGCCGGACATAAATAATAGCCGATGCCCATGAGAATACCACAGATTGGCAGCACTGCTACTGGAAGCATTAATGCTTTACCTAGTTTTTGAAGAAATTTCATATATTTCTCCTCCTTTAAATTATACTTAATTGAATCACTCCAATCAGTTTCATGAGATTTTTAAAACTGCCTCGTCTAGTAAGACATCGCCTTCCTTTTGAAGACTGATCTTTTCATAATCATCCGTATTGCAGATTAAAACTGGTGTAATTGTATTTAATCCAGCCTCTTTAATCTTATCCAGATCTACGTCCATCAAAAGATCACCCTTCTTCACCTTGTCACCAGCTGCAACATGCGCGGTAAACGGTGCGCCCTTAAGTGTAACAGTATCCAATCCGATATGAATTAAGATTTCAGCTCCCTGGCTGCTAGTCAGCGTAATTGCATGAAGTGTATCAAATACCATGGTCACTTCAGCATCTGCCGGTGCATACACTTTTCCCTCGGTTGGGATCACTGCAAAGCCGTCTCCCAATAACTTTTCAGAAAAAGTTGGATCTGGAACCTCTGTCAAAGGAACTACTTTTCCTTTGCAAGGTGCATAAAGCACATTTCCCTTTTCTTTTCCCTTAAAAAATTTGAACATAACGTCTCCTTTTCTTTTCGCCAAAAAATGTTTACGTTTGTATTCCGCAGTCACCATTTATTTAATGGTATTTTGCATAATTTTCGCACGTTCTTTCCTTAGTATTTATATATATTTTAGCCACTAGTTTCTGCTTTGTCAACAGTTTTATCGTTATTTTTCCCATTTTTATTTATTTTATGTACTATTTTGACTTGTTTTTGTCTTTCATCTCCTTTAATCCATCTATATGAAGTGCCTCTAACTTCTCATAAGCTGCAGTCTTGTCAATAATCGTCTGAATAAGCTGCTCAAGCTGCTGACCTTTTCTATAATCTGCCGGGGCAAAATAACGTATTCTGTTATCACACATCATACGATAGACTTTTTCTTTATTGCCCGTGACAGGATTGTACACGCCAATTGCATGACCGCCATATGTGTTTACAAGCTTCATGCTTGGAATATCCGTATCGCTGTCACCAATATAGACAATATTTCTAAATGGCACACGCATCTTGTCTGCCGGAAAATAGTCATTTACTGCAGTATCATTTACATCAAGTATTCCTTTTTCTATGCGAAATAAAAACTGTGTTTTGCTCGTATAATTTACTGCCTGTGCCGGCCAAATTGCCACGCCATTTTCATCATAATAAAAGGCACTCGCATAAATCTCTTCAAAGGAGCCGCGCTTTGCAATCTTAGTTCCCTCTATCATCTCCTTTAAACCTGATGAAATAATATAATGCTCTATAATCACTCCATTTTTATCGCCATACTGGCGCACGCGCTCAAACCACTCATCTACACCAGAAAACAATTCTACCTTTGAACCATACTCCTCAAGTGCCTTGCGGCTCAAATCAAAATGACCTTTCGCCTCACGAACCATCTTATACATATAGGCAAGATTTGAATCCATGCCGTTTGCTCTTGCCATCTCGTTTGACTCTGCCCAGAAACGGTCCACATGATAATTTACGGACTGAATATAGCCCTGTGCCTGCATATCATCCGGCGATAATGTCTTATCAAAATCATAGCAAATTGCTAGTACAGGCCGCTCCTCCTTCGACTTTCTCTTAAAGCCATATGGATTATCTCTTTCTTCTGTTTTATAAGATTCATTTATTTCGTATTCTTCAAATTCCTTTTTCTGTCTGCTCACAAAACTCTCCTTTCCAAACACTATTATTGAAAAATGGCGGCACGAAATCCACTTTTTCGTGCCGCCATTTTTCTTATGTATTATAATTTAATTCTTTAATCACTTCTTGTTTACTCAACTGTAACACTCTTTGCTAAGTTTCTTGGCTTATCTACATCAAGTCCCTTTGCTACACTGACATAGTAGCCCATAAGCTGCAGTGGAATAACTGCAAGACTAGTTGCAAAGTGTTCGTCCGTCTTTGGAATATATACAGTAAAAGATACAGTATCTTCAATGTTATAATTTCCATATGTTGTCAGTCCCATCAAATAGGCACCACGGCTCTTGCACTCTACCATATTGGAAACTGTTTTCTCATAAAGCTCAGACTGAGTTAAAACACCGATTACAAGAGTTCCATCCTCAATAAGACTTATAGTTCCATGCTTTAATTCACCTGCCGCATAGGCCTCAGAGTGGATGTAGCTTATCTCCTTCATCTTAAGACTACCCTCAAGACTGATAGCATAATCAATTCCTCTGCCAATAAAGAAAATATCACCTGCATTTGCCTGCTTTGCCGCAAACCACTGAATGCGCTCCTTATCCTCTAAGATCTTTGCGATCTTATCTGGAAGCTGCTGCATCTCGTCAATTAAGTGCGCATACTGTGTATCATCAATACTTCCTCTGACCTTTGCAAACTGAACAGCCAGACAATATCCTGCAATAAGCTGCGTGCTGTATGCCTTTGTCGTTGCTACTGCAATCTCTGGTCCTGCAAGCGTATAGAAAACATTGTCTGCCTCTCTAGCAATAGAGCTTCCCACCACGTTGACAATACCAAGCGTCTTCACGCCCTTTTTCTTTGCCAGACGAAGCGCAGCAAGACTATCTGCCGTCTCTCCTGACTGACTGACAATTATAACAAGGCCATTTGGATCAAGCACCATTTTGCGGTAACGAAACTCAGATGCAAGCTCCACGCGAACTGGAATCTCTGCCAGATCTTCAAAGACATACTGACATGCTACTCCAACATGATAAGCAGAGCCACATGCAACAATATAAATCTGGCTGATATTTTTAATCTGCTCCTCTGTCAGTCCAACATCAGACAAATCAATAGCGCCATCCTTTACAACTGAATTGATGGTGTCACGAACTGCCTTTGGCTGCTCATGAATCTCCTTAATCATAAAGTGTTCAAAGCCAGCTTTCTCAGCTGCCTCTGCGTCCCACTCGATCTGTGTCGGCTGCTTCTCAATCTCATCACCATCCAAATTGTAAAAGGTGATCGCACCATCTGCCATACGTGCCATTTCCAGATTGCCAATATAATAGACAGTACGTGTGTATTTAAGAATTGCCGGAACATCAGATGCCACAAAGCAGTCGCCATCTGTCACACCAAGAATCATCGGGCTGTCTTTTCTTGCCACATAAATCTCGCCCGGATAATCTTCAAACATCATAGCAAGTGCATATGAACCGCGAATACGCACAAGTGCGTGATTGATCGCGTCTACTGGTGTGTGCTCATACTTCTTATAATAATAATCAATAAGCTTAACTGCAACCTCAGTATCAGTAGATGAATAAAAGCTGTAACCCTTACGAATAAGCTTTTCCTTTAACTCCTGATAATTTTCAATAATACCATTGTGAACACCAACCACATTGCCATCATCTGACATATGCGGATGTGCATTAGTCTCACTCGGTTCACCGTGCGTTGCCCATCTAGTATGACCAATGCCGCATGTACCAATAAGCGCATTACCGTTATCCGTCTTTTCTGCAAGGGATTTTAATCGCCCCTTCGCCTTGACAATCTCAGTTTTCTTTTCTCCGTTGCGAACAGCAAGTCCTGCTGAATCGTAGCCTCGATACTCCAGTTTTGACAGACCGTCCAAAAGAATAGGAGCGGCCTGAAGATGTCCAGTATAACCAACAATTCCACACATGATGTCTCTCTCCTCTAACGCTTACGTTTCACATGCAACTTTTTTTACAATTTCCACACCAACCTCAACTAACTGCTGTCGTCCAAACATTTCCAGATTCAGCCATGCCTTTCGTTTGTGGCGATCAATCCTTTGGATAGTGGACTCCATACCCTTAAGCGGCCCAGACAAAATGACAACCTTATCACCGATAATCATTCCCTGTGACATCTTTACAAGCTCCTCATCACCAGCAAAACGAAGTAGAAAATCAATTTCATTTTGCGTCAGCGCAATGATATCATCTCCAGCCCCCAAAAGCTTTGTCATAGCTTCTACTCTTTTTAACTGCTCATGCAGCTCATCCAAATTTTCTGATATAAGAAACAGATATCCCGGAAACAGCTTTTTCTTCTGAATATGCCACTGTCCCTTATACTTTATCTTCTCCTCATACAACGGAAGAACACAATGTGAAAGCACATCCTTACTTATGCGCTGCTCACACTCCTGCTTTATCTTTTCTTCCCTTCCAGTGCTCGTCTGAATGACATACCACATAAAACCTCCAATTAAAACGGCAGCAGATACGTCTGAATGGTTCCTTGCGTGCACGCTTATCTCTCAACAAAATCGTGATCCGGTATCACCGCAATATTTTCTACATCCATAGCATCAATGCGAATCCAGCGGTGCCCATCTAAAAATTGGATCAGCGTATCAATTTCAGCTTCTTTTCCCTGCACCTCCATCTCTACGCTTCCATCATCTAAATTTTTTACCCAGCCGGCAAGGCCAAGAAGCCTTGCCTTATAAACTGAGAAATAACGAAAACCTACATCCTGCACTCTGCCGTAAAAAATGATATGCTTGCGAACTACAGTATCTGCCATATGCTTTCTCCTTTACATCACTTAACCGTGCAGACTGCTCTGAAATTTTTACAGATGCAGATGACGCGGCACGCCATCTACATAGAATGGATGCAGCTCTGCCTGTATTAACGGTCTTGCATAACGTGCAAACTCTGGTGTTACATGCATGCCATCCTCGCTAATCCACTCATCCGGCACACATTTTTCCTTGTTTGCCACACGGCTTACATCAGTCAGGCCCGTCTCTGTACGGTACGGAATATCTGACACACGATAAATCGTGCACATCTTTCCAGTTTCACCGCGAAAAGCAGCTTCCACAGCAGCACCGCCTACCTGATATGCCTCTGTCACATCAGTACGGCTTGCAAGCGGAGAAGCACAGCGCTGCAAAACTGACAGCTCAACTGCTCTTGTCTTACATCCAAGATGAGCCTTAATCAAATCTGCAAGGTAACGAGCCGTACCTGAAAGCGCAGCCTTGTGACCAAATGCATCCACTGCACCAGGTCCTGATACAAGATCGCACAAGAACTCACCATCTTTGTTTTTCACACCCTCGCTCACTGCAATCACAAGCGTATGACGCTCTTTTTCAAGCTGCGAAACCTTTGCAAGAAATGTTTCCTCATCAAACGCGCGCTCTGGCAGAAGAATCATATCTGGTCCATTGCAGTCTGCACCTGCTGCCAGACTCGCTGCACCTGCCAGCCATCCTGTATGACGACCCATAATCTCAACTACTGTTACACTATTCAGGTTATAGACACTTGAATCGCAGATAATTCCTTTGATCGTTGCCGCAATATACTTTGCTGCACTTCCATAGCCCGGTGTGTGATCAGTAAACATTAAATCATTATCGATTGTCTTTGGAACACCGATAAAGCGAATGCTGCTTTTTACCTTAGCACCATACGCTGCCAGTCTCGCAATAGTATCCATCGAGTCATTGCCGCCGATATAGAATACAGCGCCAATCTCGTATTTTTCAAATAAGTGAAACAGCTGTTTATATGGTTCCTCATCCACATCCGGATTTGGCAAACGAAAACGACAGCTGCCCAAATAGCTTGCCGGTGTACGCTTTAACAGCTCAATATCCATCTTATCGCTAAGACACTCATTTAAATCAACGATCTGCTCCTGGAGCAGTCCCTGTATTCCATAGCGCATACCATATACATGCTCTGCGCCCATCGCCCTTGCTGTCTCATAAACACCTGCAAGGCTTGCATTAATTACTGCCGTCGGTCCACCTGACTGTCCAACTAATACATTCTTGATTGTCTCCATAAAACATACCTCCTCAACGAAAACAGTATACATTGTTTTTAGGATTTCAGCAAGACTTTTTTGTTTGGTCGGTATACACCTAATCCTTCTTCAACGGAACACACATTTGCAAATTAATAAATTTGATGCTAATATAGCTGATATACACCTAACTTGATTGGGTTGATAAAAAAGGAGTCCCATTTTGAAACAAAAACATTCTAATCGTCTTTGTTCTGTTATTGTTAGCATCATAGTTATTCTTCTTGTACTGATTGCTGTTTCGTTATTTTGGGTGAATAGCCGTCTATGTTTTGTCGATTACACACCATATAGCTATTCTGAATCTGGTGATGCAATCAAAAATCCATATGTTGGCTTGTACTCGATTCGCGGCTATCTGTTGGCAGAGGATGCCACATTTTCACTGCCTGAGACAAATGCTGCAATTGATTCATCCAGCTCTTCTTTTGAACTATCACTGCTTGAAATCAATCTGAAAAATTATGGAAATTGTGATCTTTCTGATAATGCACTTAGCCAAATTGATTCTATTTTATCTGCATGGACTAAGACAGGCAGTCAGCTAATTTTGCGCTTCTTATATGATTGGGATGGTCAAAATTTAGAAAGTGAACCAAATGAGTTGTCACAAATTTTAACGCATATGGAACAGGTTGGACCAATCGTAAATAAATATGCCTCATCTGTCTACATTATGCAGGGGATTTTTGTCGGAAACTGGGGCGAGATGAATAATACAACACATATGGAAAATGGTGAGATGGAAACGCTAATTCAAAAGTTGGACGATGTTATTGATCCTTCTATTTTTCTTTCAGTTCGCACTCCTGCGCAGTGGAGAACCATTGTAGGCGAGTATCATGGCACCAAAGTACCGCGTTGTCCACAGCCAAATCTTTTGTCTTCCTTGGCTTCACGTCTAGGTTTGTATAATGATGGAATGCTTGGCTCTGCAAATGATACAGGCACTTACGGGGATAAGGCAGCTGCAGATTTGGATACAAATTATAGTGATGCATGGACACGCGAAGATGAGCTTGCCTTTCAGAATGACCTCTGCCGTTATGTACCAAATGGCGGCGAGGTGATTATTGATAATGTATATAATGACTTTGATAACGCTGTAAAAGATCTTTCGCAAATGCATGTGTCTTATCTAAACAGTGAATATGATAGCACTGTACTGAATAAGTGGAAAGAAACTATAGTAAATGGAACTGACAATGTTTGGAATGGAATGAGTGGATATGACTATATTGAACGCCATCTAGGCTACCGATATGTCCTTGACAGTTCAGCGTTAAAATTTCATCCGCTATTTGATGATACTGGAATGCTGACGGTAACAATTCGAAATGTAGGTTTCTCGAATTGTTACCGTCCTCTTGAGGCAAGCGTATATGTAGTTTCAGATCTAACTGGGGATTGTGTCGCTAAGATACCTATTGATACTGATCCACGCCTATGGAACAGTGGGGAGTCTTCCTCATTTACAGTTCCAATTGATGTGCGCAGTCTGAATAATAGGGAAAATAATACTTATACGCTTTATTTAAAATGCAGTGATACCACCCTTAACCGCACAATACTATTTGCAAATACACAATCTCTTACAGAATATGGATACGAGTTAGGAAGCATAGAAATATAATTCCTACTTTGCGTTCTTTATGCTTTCTAACTCGCATTTTACTATATTCCGCTTTTTAAAACCTTTTACTAGCAATCTCCAAACCCAGAAAAACGGCAGCAATACAGGATACTTATATACGGTTGGCGCATAAAATTTGCACCATTTCAGATCTGGGAAAATACGTGAGAAAATATATCTTAGTTTTGTGTAAACTGTGATAGCTTTACCATCTGACTGCAAATTTTGCATCTTATTTTGAATCGTTCCATACGTAGATGAACCAACATAATAAGCAAGCATCTTCTGCTCGGCTTCAGTCAGAAGATCTTCCTGTGGCCATTCTGCCGCACCAAATAGTTTCTTGGCGAGCTGACGACTCTCTTTCTCATAATCAAAGATATCTAGGTCGCGCAGCTCAGACTCCACATACTCCCAATTCAAAGTTTTTCCCAATTTTTGCTCCATGACGTAAATGTCCGCCAAGGTGCGAACTCCCGTTCCTCTACTGTGGTAATGCTTATACGCGTGAGTTATAGCAAACACATAAAAATCCTCCTGCGTAAAGTTAAAACGATATGGATTATACTCATCCTGAATCAATCGCTGCTTTACATTGATATACTTTTCATGAAACTTCTCATATAACTCAAGATAAAGCTCTACATGCATCTCAAAGTTATAGATCGGCGGCTTTTCATACGCATCGTGGTTAATTTTGCCGTATGATTCCACAGTGTAACCACGATTTTGGAAAATTTGTTTTACATCATTGCGTTTTTTCTCATCGAAAAGTATATCGTTATCAGCCATTTCACGCATGCCAAATTTAGGATACCAGTCTTTTAAGATACTGCCCTTCAGCGGCATATACCAAATGCCATTCTTTGCAAATTCTTTTTCCAATTGATGACGTTCAGTATCCAACAAGAGATTTTTCCTTACTGCTTTATTTTTGGCATCAATCCATTTCAGCCGTGTACTTTCCTCCGCATTGCGAAATGTATCCGTTTGTTCCAAAGCCATACAAACCATTGCAGAAACAGAATGTGCCTTTGCTGTCTGGAGCAATTTTTCCAAATCTGCTCCAACAAGAGATTTCTCTTCTGGCTTTACGCTTTGTATTGAACAGGCCATAAGATAAAGCAAAATTTTCGAAATATTCTCCATTTTATGCTCCTTTAATAATAGCTGAGTTTAGTATCAGTGGTCTGGCACCCGGTTTTGGATGCCATCTTTAGAAAAAGACAGCTCCCTGTCAAAAAATTCGGTCTGATCTGCGCGGTGCGTAACCATCAGAACCGTTTTGTCGGTCATGCGGCGCAGATTTTCCAGTAACTGCTGCGCAGTTGCTTCGTCCAAGGCACTGGTAGCCTCGTCCAGCATTAGGATGGGATGCTCTGAGAACACGGCACGGGCAATGGCAATGCGCTGCATCTGCCCTTCAGAAAGTCCCTGTCCGTGTTCGCCCAGCGTAGTATCCAACCCTTTTTCCAGATTCTGCACAAAATCCTCTGCGCAGGCAATGCGCAGGGCGCGGAGAATGCCAGCATCATCCTGTGCTTTGCGCGTGTCACCAAAGGAAACAATGTCCCGGATCGTACCGGAAAGCAACTGATTACCCTGCGGTACATAGGCGAACAGACTGCGCCACGCCGCCGTAAGCGGCTGTGTACCGCAGGTGGTTTCCAGCGTGCGTGAACCTGCATCCAATGGATAAAGGCACATCAGCAATTTCAGCACCGTGCTTTTACCGCAGCCAGACGGCCCAGTAAACGCGATGTACTCCCCCTTGCGTATTGTCAGGTCGATGTCCTTCAGTACCACCGGCATGGGCGGCTGTTCTTCCTCTGCACAAACTGGCGGCTGGTAGGTAAAGCTGGCGTGTTCCAACCGGAGTGCCGTCAGTTTTGTGCGATAAAACTCCAGCGCTTTTTCCTCTGCAAGCGGGTGCTCGCTGTCCGGTTCAAACGTCTCAGCTTCCATCAAGCGCTCTGCGCTGGCAAGCATGGCGTAATAACGCGGCAGATACCCCGTAATGTTGGCAAACGGGTTTTGCACCTGCCCAACCAACTGCATGATCGCCATCAAATTTCCGTAACTCATCGTTCCTGTCAGAATACCATATCCGCAAAAGCCGATGCCCAGCAGATACGCGCCGTTCATCGCACCAGCAAACCCGATGTTGCACAGGTTGGAAAAGTTACTGCGCTTCATCCGTGCGTCCTTGTGCTTTTCCATCAGGCTTGCCGCCTGCGTTGCAGTCTGCTGCTCCTTTGCAAAAGTTCTCACTATGAGCAGGCTTTCCAACCGCTCCTGCAGAAAGACCCGAAGGGTGCCGTCTGCTTCCCGAATGTTTTTGTGCAGACGTTTCATAATTTTCCGAAATCCATATGTCAATGCAAGCATCGCTGCACCGCCTGGCACCAGCACCCAAAAAAAACGCGGCTCGAGCCATAAGATGGCTGCCAATGCGCCGAACAGCCGCACCAGCATTCCGATCAGACCAGGCACGATCTGCGTAACACCGCCTGCAATGATAGTGGTGTCTGATGTAAGGCGATTCATCCATTCACCGGAATGTACCGCCGTGACTGACGCATAATTTCCAGTGAGCAGTTCCGTAAAAAGCCGCTGCTTAAAGCGGTTTTCTACGGTGGTCGTGGTGTACTCGCTCAGAAAATGGCTCACAGCGCCAAGTACGATCTGCGCCGCGATCACGCCTGCCAGCAGCACAAACGCCAACCTAAACCCGGTGGACGCTCCTTGCACGGCCATATTGATAATACGCCGCAAAATAAAGGCAAAGGCGATACTGGAAACACTCAGCACCGCCTGTACTGCGACCAGAACGCCTACCAGAAGCTTGGCTTTTCCCGCTACGTTGCTGATCCATTGTAAGGTATTTTTTTGTTTCATTGACATAGCTTCCTTTTTATTCTTCCTGGCAGATCACGGCACCAAAGCACCACTGCGCGCAGATAAAACAGATCGCACCAAAGATGCACATACAGCTGGTAACGCTTATCCGTGACCGGGAGCTTCTGTCCATCCCTGATCACTGCCGTCAGCACGCCGATGATATGCCGATCGGTAATACCGGTCTCCCGCCGCCAACGGTTGTCTCCACAGATTACATAATCGTTTTCACGCACTTTTAGAATACGGTGTAGCACATATTGTCCGCTGTCCCGACGGTAGAGCGGCACATCGTATTTTCTCAGCCGTCCTTCCGGTTTACGGGCGATAAGCACCAGGTCTTTGCCCTGCCGGATCAGCGGCAGCATACTGTCGCCTACATTTCGGTAAAGCAAAAAGCCATTGCGCGCGATCTCCTCCTCAAATGTCGATTTACGCATCCAGCGCACCGATCTTTTTCAGGTTTGCCAGCACCATATCCACATCCTCTGCCATCACGGCGCGTGGTGCATCGTATTTTTTCTCCATGGCATCCAGAATGCCATCTTTTGTGGTCTCCGTCTTGAGCTGATCAATGATGAACGCCGCCGTTTGATTGCTGCGCACCATGCCGGCAAAGCCGCCGCCAGCTTCTACCATCACCTGCTCGCCATCCATTTCCTGTGTAACGAAAGTATCTTTCAGTTTCATATTTCAAATTGTCCTTTCTTGGAACGGTGTTTTTTAAAGAAGAAGGCAGGCTGCCGATGCGGCCTGCCTTCTTCTGATGTGTCATCAGTCGCCCCAAATACAGCGATCGCTTGGATCTGGGGTAATAGTATCATAGTCCGTACTGGTGCAGATCTTGATGCTAGATGTCGTGATAACATCCTCGGCTTCAAACTCAATGACTTCCATCTGAGCCTTTGTATACTTTTCCATGTTTACATACCTCCTTTCGCAGAAAATCTCTATGTGAAGCGGCTGTTACACCGTGTCACGCAAATGTTCAGCAGTCCTGGTGGAATTCTTCCTCATCAGTCTGCTCTTTTTTCAGCCATGCCTCGTAAGTGTTGCGCATAGCAGATAATGTATCTTCCCGAACCTTAATCTGCATTTGCTCGTAGCACTTTTGCTGCTCAATACATTTTTTCAACCGGATGCATTCCGGATAGAAAAAACATTTCCTGCATGCATCTAAAATCGGCCACGGTTCCCGAAAACTTTGCCGCACAGTTTCATCCAGCTTTTCGCTGTCTATATGCCCGATAAAATTGTTCTCGCTATATTGCTCACACAATCCCAATTCGCCGTTTGGCAAGATGGTAAGTGCACCACCATGGTCTGCAATACAACGCCTGAGCGGAAGGTCTTTTCGCAAGCCAAATTTCTTTACATATCCAAGGGTCACCAGCTTATGATACAACACCTGTTGTTTCTGATATATCTCATTTCGTTTTTCAGCTAGAATGCTCTCTTTACAGCCAAGAAACTCGTATAACACATGACTGTAAACAGTCAGCTTTTTGTTTTCACCAAAACGTTCATTCAGTTCGTCCGCCAGTTTCATCAGATTATCAGCGTTATGCTCGTCCATATTCAGCCGGATAAGAACCTCAACCCCTGCATCCAACAAACGCTGGATATTTACCAGTACCACCTGATAAGGACTTTCGCCATCCTTATAAATAAATGCCTTGCTGCGGTTATAAATTTCTTCCGTGCCATCAAGTGTGATCTGCACGCTCTTCAGCTTCCAATGTGAAACCGCTTGTTCTACGGTATCTTTGTCAAACAGGTAGCCGTTGGAGATCATCATGGAATCGTATATAATGCCCTTTTCAGTAAGGTCGGTGCAGATGATGTCAATGACATGCTTATTAAAAAGCGGTTCACCACCAAACCAATGCAGATGAACCTTTTCTCCGCCGCAATGCGCTGCAATATAAGTCGCCGCCTTGTGGGCAGTTTCGTCGTTCATTGGAATACGTGAACGCCCCATCTCATAGCAGTAAAAGCACCTGGCGTTGCAGTCCGTGGTGGTAAAGATGGTATAAGTGGTTATATGCTCCGGTTCCTTCTGCATCGTACGGCGAATAAAACGCACATGATCAGCATATTTCTGATCATCCATCTCCTGTGGTACACAAAACCAGCTGTTGCGCAGTTCGTCCACTGCGTCCGGTGTGTTATACTCCTCCTGCGTGAGCAGAAGCAGCGCCCGTGTGAGTGTATTAAACACCAGTACTCCACCCTCGACCGGCTGGGCAAGAACATATGTCATCCAGCGCAGACCGTACTCTGCCGATTTTGCTTTGCCCAATATTTTCATGATATTGCCAGATGGCTGCAAAATAATTTTCATATATCTTTCCCCTATTCCTGATTCATTCCACGATAAGCCACCAATGCAGCCTCCGGGTTCATATTGCATTCCAAGCGATACAGTGGCACACTGCTGCCCAGCTGATCCACAAGCGACAGCACTTTTACAAGCGCATCCGGAGCTTCTGGTCGATGAATCTGCTGGCAGAGCATTGGCAGGGCATCCTTTTTTGAAATGCGTTTAATGTGATTCTTTTTGCTGCGAGTCAAAATGCACACTGCTTTAAGCGGACAGGCAATGTTTGTGCTCAAGCGTTCCTTGCCATCCCACGGCGTTCCATAGACAGTCACGCCCCCATTTCCAACATGCAGCAACGGCTTATCACCATTCACCATCACGGCACGCGCGCCAAACTGCTTCATCCACAAACTGGTATGAGTGGTTTTGCCTGTGCCGCTTTTGGCTGTGAACAAATATGCCTGTCCATCCACTGCCACCACAGAACCATGCATCAGCAAAATATCTTCCTGCACCAAAAGCTGCGCCAGCTTACGATAAACCGCTAGCGTTTCCAAATATGAGTCCGTATAGTTTTGAGTTGAAACATGTTCCAGTACTTCTGTCCGTATTGAACGCTGCCGCTCTAAATCAATGTCGGCAAACGTAATTGAAATGTGATATTCGGCTTCATCATCCACCAAGTAGGGTGCACATAACATGTGCACCTCTTTATAAATAGACTTTATCTCGATTGCATGGCCTGCTAACCGATATGTATTCTGCATAATTCACTTTCTTTGAACAATTTGAAACTGTTAATATTCTAATTATAAACATGGCAAGTACAAAAGTCAATGATTTTGGTGGCTTTTCACATTTTATTCGTTGTATTTCTTAGACTTTTTAGATATTTTAAACACATCTGACTATTCTACATATTAATCTTGACATACTCCCACGGTTAAAACCGTGG
>OGQJ01001290.1_pt1 | contig 23155 bp, 21 predicted proteins | sample 1553161 | NCBI WGS metagenome assembly OGQJ01 (sample SAMEA2579923, study PRJEB22360) | human gut metagenome | biome: human gut; feature: human-associated habitat; material: faeces | place: Denmark | collected 2008/2010 | reverse complement strand
TCCTGGTGATCGCCCCCGTTTCCGGCGCCTGCCGTGATGACGTCAGCGGAGACTTCGGCCGTCGCCTCCTTGTCGGCTTCCTCGAAGCGCACGTCGTCGCTGATGTCCACATCCACACGCACTAACTCGTCAAGCGTCACGCCATAGAGATCTGCGAGGGCGATGAGATTGCCCGTGTCGGGTGATGATTCCGCTCGCTCCCATTTGGAAACGGCTTGTCGGGAAAGGCCAAGCCTATTTGCTAGCTCCTCCTGGCTATAACCCTTCTCGCGACGCATAGCTGCAAGGCGCTGCGCGATTTCTACGTTCATGCGGGTGCCCTTTCGTCTTGACGTCATGCATCCTCTCATTCGTCAAACATACGGGTTGCGCCTTGGTTGCACTAGCCTTTTTAGTAGTCATTTCACGCATTATCGCACGCAACCGACGGTTGCGCACGTCCATGAACGGGGCAAATCAAAAGACGATAGCTCTTCCTTTCTCGTGCCCAAAGGCAAAGCGGGGAGAAGCGTCCCCGGCGTGAGCCGGCGTGCTATTCTGGAAAGAGAACCATTTCGGCCTAGAGGGAGCACGCCATGAACCAAACTGACTTGATGGGCAAGCGCGTCGTCATCGCATTGGGCGGCAACGCTCTGGGCGATGACCCCAAAGAACAGCGAAAGCGCATTGCCGGCAGCGCCAAGTTCATCGCCAAGATGATCAAGGAGGGCATCAACGTCGTCATCACGCACGGCAATGGCCCACAGGTCGGCATCATCAACCAGGCCTTCGAGGTTGCTCATGACGATGATTCCGCCCACGTGCCCTTCATGCCGCTGCAGGACTGCAACGCCATGAGCCAAGGGTATATTGGAGCGCAGCTCACCTGCGCCCTCATGAACAAGTTGCACGAATTCGACATCATGCGCTCGGTGGTCGACGTCGTGACCCATGTGGTGGTGGACGATGACGATCCCGCGTTCAAGGACCTGGAAAAGCCCATCGGCGCCTTTATGACCAAGGACGAGGCGGAGAAGCTCTCCGAAGCCGAAGGCGTGCCGGTCAAGGAGGATTCCGGTCGCGGTTGGCGTCGCGTCGTGGCAAGCCCCCGCCCGCAGCACATCCTCGAGATCGACCAGATCCGCGATCTCATGGACGCCGGTTACGTGGTCGTCGCCTGCGGAGGCGCAGGCATCCCCGTCATCGAAAGCGATGACCTCTACACCGAGGTCGAGGCCGTCATCGACAAGGACCTCACGAGCTCGATTCTGGCCTGGAAGCTCCGGGCGGACTTCCTCGTCATCCTCACGGCGGTGGACAAGGTCTGCCTGAACTTCAACACGCCCGAGCAAAAGGAAATCGACACCATGACGGTACATGAGGCGAGAGAATACATCGACCAGGGGCAGTTTGCCCCCGGTAGCATGCTGCCCAAGGTGCAGGCCTGCGTGGAGTTCGTCGAGGCGCATCCCGGCGGCCGGGCCCTCATCGCCTCGCTCGAACACGCCGCCGAGGCGCTGCGCGGCGAGAACGGCACCCTCATCACCGCGTAGGAACCGGCTCCTAATATCCCATCTCGTGAAGGCGCGCGTCATCCAGGCCAAAGTAATGCCCGATTTCGTGAATGACGGTTTTGCGAACCTCCTCGGCGATTTGATCGCGCGTGGCGAAGCAGCGTTCGTGCGGCCCCTTGAAGATGGTGATGACATCAGGGTATCCGCCCTCGAAATCACCGTAGTAGCGCTCGGTGAGGGGCACGCCGCTATACAGGCCCAGAATCTCCCCGCCGTAGCGCGTGCCCGCTGGGTTGCCTGCCTCGTCCAGCCTTCGCAGCTCCTCGTCGGTGGGCTCGTCGGCTATGACCACCGCGACGTTTTCCATGTCCTGCACGAACTGCTCGGGCATGTCATCGAGTGCTTGCTCGACCAGCTCCTCGAATTCGTCATCGCTCATGTGAACCATGGATCCTCCCTATTTCGTGCCGAAGATGCGGTCGCCCGCATCGCCCAGACCGGGAACGATGTAGGCGTCCTCGTTGAGGCCCTCATCCACGGCGGCGACGTAGATGTCGACATCCGGATGGGCCGTGCATACCGCCTCGATTCCCTGCGGTGCGGCCACGAGGTTCACGAGGCGAATGTTGTTGCAGCCGCGCTTCTTCAAGCTGGAAATCGCGTCGACCGCACTGCCACCCGTGGCCAACATGGGATCGACCACCATGATGACGGAGCTTTCGTAGCCCTCGGGCATCTTATAGTAGTACTCCTCGGGCAGGTGGGTCTGCTCGTTGCGCACAAGGCCGATATGGCCCACGTGGGCAAAGGGCATGAGCTCCAGCAGACCGTCGACCATGCCGAGGCCGGCGCGCAGTATGGGCACGATGGTGAAGAAGTCGTCCTTGAGGACGGGGAAGGCGGCGCGGCAGATTGGCGTGTCGACCTCGCGCAGCTTGGTGGGAAAGTCGCGCGTGATCTCGTAGCCCATCAAGATGGAGATTTCCTTGAGAAGCGCCCTGAACTCAGGCGAGGTGGTGTCGCGATCGCGCATGTGGGTGAGCTTGGCCTCGATGAGCGGATGGTCGATGACGTGCACGCTTGCCATGGTCTGCGCCTTTCGCGAGAGGTGGTGTCGTGAGGATATTGTAGCCGTTGGCGCATTGGCAAGGACAATAGAACAATCTTTCATCTTGCTTATTTAGCAGCTACTTTAAATGCGTCATATATTGATATGGGAATCACAAGCGCGACCTAGACAGCAGCACAACGACGCCTCCATGACCGGTAAATACCCCAGAGCACGGACAGCACAAGCACGACGAGCATCACACAACCGAAAGCTGGGTAGAGCTGAAAAGACGTCAACCCCGTTGCAGCCATAGCGTATGTCAACGTCTGCGAACTTGCACTTACGGCAAGCCCATTCGATGCCGCAACCACCGAAGTCGCCATGCCGTTTTTAGCATTGGGCACAAGCTCGGTGCAGTACGTATAGAAGAAGCAGAAAAAGACCGCCCAGCCAAGACCGGCAAGTGCAAGAGTCATCGCTGCGACAATCTGCGAATCCGTCCACGACAAGATAAAGAAAGCGGCGGCAATGGCAAGCAGCCCCGGAATGTACACCTTATTCTTCAAGGCCTTGTAGAAAAAGCCGAACGCGATTGATCCGATAGCAGTAGATATGGTCAAGATACTCGTAAGCAACCCCGTAAACGCCTCATCACCCAACCCCTTGTCGGAAACGTAAACGCCCACGAGATACAAAATAATGTAGTAGAGCAGGGCCACAAAGAAAACTTGTACTGTCAGCGGCACAATTGCCACCCACCATTTTTTCGTGGCCCCACCCTCATTAGTCCGCGCCACGTTCATAGCCCGGCCAAGCGCACCGGCAGACGAACGTGATTCGCCATGTACTGCTTCCACGCGTTCGAAGGTATCTGTCTTTGGGGGAAAGGAGGGAAGGAACGCAACGAGCATGGCGAGAACGGGGACAGCAAGCCAGTACGCCCTATAGGAAAGCACCCATCCACCAACGGCAAGAAAGCCGGACGCAGATGCGAGCAGGGCGCCCAGCACGGACATGCAGGCGTTATACCAACCTACATAGCGCGCGTGCTGCGTATCATCAGTAAAAAGGTCTGCGAGAATGGCAAAAGCCGCTGTGTTAGTTATGCCCCAACCAATGCCGGTGGCGAGCAGCCTCATTACGACGAAATACCAAACATTCACATACAAGATGCCAAATACGGACGAGAGGGTAAAGATGGCAAAACCCGCGACCATGATGATGCGCTTGTCTACACGATCGCACAGGTATCCAGCTAGAAGACCGAACGGAAGCCCGACGAGCGCGGGACCCGTTATTCCCAGATTTACGAGCCACAAGGGCGCATCGGCAAATGCCTCGTAAACATTCGCGACTATTGGATTTATTACCAAATCCCCCATGGTGCATATGGAAGAAAGGAACAGTGCCGCCAATGCAAGAAACAAGCGCGGTCTCGAAATGTGGGTTGCATTTGCCATCTATCAATCCCCCTATTGGCTAAGCCTCGTAGACAACTTGGCCGTCAACAATGGTGAGAGCAACCTTTGCTTCGAGAATCTCTTCCGGAGCCGCGGTAAACAGGTTGCGATCCATCACCACAATGTCAGCCAGCTTGCCTCTCTCAATCGAGCCAATCTCATGCTCGTAGCCCTCCGCGTAGGCAGCGCCGTAGGTGTACGCCTGCAAGGCCTGAGCCAACGTGATTCTCTGCTCTGGGACAAACCCTCCCTCGGGCTGGGCATCCCACGGCTGTTGGCGTGTTATGGCAGCATAGATACCCTCCATGGGATTGAAGTTCCAAACAGGGGCATCGGTTCCAAATGCAACGATTGCATGAGAATCAAGCAGCGATTTCTGAGGCCACATATACGGAATCCATTTCTCGCCCAGAAGCGCGGGGTAGCCCTCAACGTTGAGGACCGAGTGAATTGGCTGCATCGACGCGATTACGCCAAGCTGAGCAAAGCGCTCGACATCGTCAGGGCAACACGTTTCGATATGCTCGATGCAGTTATGGTGGCCCTTGAACCCTTGTTCCTTGCCAACCCGCTCGAACACGTCAAGCGCTTGCTTGACTGCTCCGTTGCCGATGCAGTGCAAACGCACGGAATAGCCGGCAGCATCCGCCTGTCGCACAAGAGAAAGTAGCTCGTCGTACGCAACAGTAGGCTCACCGCACGTAGAGGAATCGTCTGCATAGGGTTCTGTAAGATACCCGGTATGCGCCTCGCACACACCGTCCGTGATGAGCTTCACGCCGGCAAAGCGAACATGATCGCCAATGATGTTGTCTTGACACCAGCGCGCCCCTTCGAGACCGTCTGTCATCTTTGGGAAAAGACTAAGACGTATGGGCAGTTTTCCCTCTGCGTCAAATTCGTTGAATATTCTCATGTTGTCGTGCTCTTCTATGCCGCCGTATGGCCACACGACACCAGCGGCAGTAACGCCATGAGACAAGCATTCGTTGAACGAGGCGTTGAGTGCACGATCCATGTCACACGACACGTTCGCAAGCCCCCAAACGGGATCATTTGCGGGCGGCTCGAAATTAAGACCGGAAAGGCTTCCGTCGTCATTGCGTCCGATATAGCCTCCGTCCGGATCAGGCATGCCGGCAGTGTAACCAGCCGCGGCCAAACCAGCGCTATTCGTCCACCCCGTATGCATATCCCAACTAGCAAAATACGCTGGGCGATCAGGCACGAGCTCATCGAGGAGTTCCTTTGTCGGCTTTTCGCCGTTTTCCCAAGAATCGAAATTAAGATCGCAACCCACAATCCACTTGTTTTCCGGATGTTGAGCTGCAAATCCCCTGATTGCCTCGGAAACCTCTGCCTTGCTTGTCAAGCCCTCCAGAGAAAGCGTGTACTCGGCATCCTTCATGATGCCGTTCTGAAGAAAGTGCGTATGAGCGTCATTGAATCCAGGGCACACAAGAGCATCCCCGGCGTCAATTACGCGCGTTTCAAAACCAATGTGCTCGTCCGCTTCATGCTCGCTCAGGACATCAATGATGCGACCGTCCCTGATTACCACGGCACCTGCTACGGGTTCCAGCGTATTGCCGGTAAATATCGTTGAGCTCTTAATGACAATATCAGCCTTACTGGACATAACCTTTCCCTTTCTGTCGTTCTTGATGAAAAAAGGGGCGACCTCATAAGTCGCCCCTTAGCGAAAGCCAGATGATTACTTGTTGCCAAGTCCCTCATCACGCGCCTCGTTCGCCTGCTCTTGCACGGATTGCGCCTTACCGCCCTTGCGCATGGACAAGACGAAGACAAGCGAAACCACCGCGACAGCAATGAGCACGTAACCGAAAATCGGCCATGCCTGGACAGCGGTCAGACCCGTCGCCCCAACAATTCCCGTCAGGAGATAAGACGAACCAGCCGCGGCCAATCCATCGGAAAACGCAACGATGGAAGTTGCCGTACCAGCCTTGGAAGCAGGGACGAGCTCGGTCACGCGAACATAGAAGTAGCAGAAGTAGAACGGCCAGAAAAAGCCGGCGACAACAACGCATACAATCGTGACGACGGGATTTGGGAAAAAGCCCATTGCAATGAAGCACACGCCCATGATGATGGTTGCTGGAATGTAGACAAAGTTTTTCATGCGCTTATAGACAGCGCCGAAAATCAGCGACGCTACAGCCGTTGCAATCGTGCCAGCAGAGGCCAACATACCGATGAACGCCTCATCGCCAACTCCTGCATCCATAACGTAAACGGCAATCATGTAAAGCATCACGAAATAGCAGATTGCAATAAAGAAAACCTGGACAGCGAGCGGCAGAGTCTTGACCCACCAGCCCTTGGGCGCGGGCGCGGACTTGTTTTCGCTCTTTGCTGCGATATGACTTGGCGGAAGTTTCGGCAAGAACACGATGAGCATGATGAGCACAGGAACAGAAATCCAGTAGGTAAAGAATGCGTTCTGCCAAGCGGAAACGGCCAAAACACCGGCAACGGCTGCCATAATTGCGCCCATGATGGACATCACGGAGTTATACCATCCAACATATTTTCCATGCTCATCTTCATTCGGGAACATATCCGCGAGAATAGATAGAGCAGCCGTGTTAGTGATTCCCCAGCCCACACCAGTCGCGAAGCAACGCAGGGTGACGAAGGCGTAGATGTTTTCCTGAGCACCGAACACGGCGGACACCGTAAAGATGGCAAAGCCGGCTACCATGACCCATTTCTTATCTATGCGATCGCAGAGAAGGCCTGCCAAGAGGCCGAATGGAAGTCCGACGAGCGCCGGGCCTGTAATGCCGAAATTGATAAGCCACTCGGGATCGTTCGCAAACACTTCATAAAGATTTGCCACGATAGGATTGACAACCAAGTCACCCAACGTGCACATGGACGACAGGAACAGCGCCGCAAGCGCAAGCACCATCCTGCCCTTCGTAAGCTGCTTTGCTTCAGTCATTTCTCCCCAATCCTTTCTTCGGAAGCATTAGGCAGCGCCCTCTGCGCCGCCATGGAAGATGGAGGGACTTTAGCCCGCAAGCTGCGGAAGACGAAACATTCGAAGTTTATGGTTTAGAGATTGTTCACAGCCGCTCTCCTCGCAATGATGCCGTATTCGAGAATGGAGGCGCATATTGACATGCCCATAAGTTGCTTATGGTTTGCGAGGTCACAGGCATACCTGTCATGAAAAGTGTTGCATAATAGCGAAACCGAGAACAAGCAGGGGAAGGTCGTGGGTATGCCCGAATTGCAAAACACGTCAATGGCCCCCAGCAGAATAGACGGCCTGGTGCCCGTCCCCTATGTCGGGATATCCTTCTTGCAATCCTGGATTTTCATGCTTTTCTATGCTCGAAGCGCGGGAATCGAAGCGGCCGCTCCCATTTCGCTCATGAGCAATTCCTATATGTTTAGCGTAATCATCATGGTGCTCACTGTGCTGGCCATAGCGTTCTGGCCATCCAATCTCAATGATCACCTGATGTCTTCGACAATGAAGGCAGTGGCGCCTATCTCACTAGCCATCAGTACAGCGGTTTTGATCACATGCGAAATGCTGGGATGCATCTGGCCCCTCTATGTAAGCTCTGCGGCCACGGGTATCTTTTCTGGCATCATGTCTCAACAATGGATAATCGCCTACCGACGAGTGGATTTACGAACGCTCATATGCAGCTTTCCCGTGCTTATTACCGTCGCCATAGGCACTTGCGTCACCGCCATGTACCTGCCGCATACGCTCATGATGGGCATTACGGTTATCCTCCCCTGTGTTTCTGGATTCATGCTGCACGGCGTTAGAAAGTACCTCTTTCCTCTCACAGATATTGACACCGGTCCTAAAGATAAGCCTCTTAACTTCGCAATGGTTCTTCTGCCTGTGGGCATATTCGGGTTCGCAACGGGATTTCTCGACTTCTTCTCGTTCGAAAGCACTTATACCTTCATTTTCTACGCTGCTGTATCCGTCATTCCTTTTGCGATTTCAGGTGCATTCGTGCTTCTGCACAACCGCGCAAATGCCATGCAATGCCTCATACTCCCCTTGCTCGTGCTTATAATGCTGCTCGTTCCCTTGTTCATCCTCGCTGACGCCCTGCCAGCCTCGAATTTCATCGCTATTGGAGAACTTGGCAACGAGATAGTGCTATTCGCCATCGCAGTAGGATTTGCGGCATTTTTTGACCTCTCCTCTCTCAAAACTTATGCACTTGTTCGCGCAACAATGGTTTTTCTTAACACGGGCGGTTGGTATACAGCCTGGTTCAGCAATGAGAACCTCGACAACCTGACAAATGCCCTTGCATCCTTTGCCTTCATATTCATCGGTGTCGAGGTGTTGGCTGTGTGCCTTGTTGCGGCAACGGTAAATGCGCGAAAAAGAATGGCAGGGGACGGCGCACCCAATACGATAGACGCGTTGGACGAGGAAACCGATTCGGGTAGACATGCACCCTTGAATATCGTGCCCAATCGTGAGCTATCTGATATGTGGTTCGAGGCGCGTTGCACGGAGCTTGGGGATACGCATGGCCTGTCGCTACGAGAGCGTGATGTGCTCAAGCTCCTTGCCCAAGGCTATTCATCTGCGCGTATCCAAACGGAACTGTACATTGCACCTGGGACGGTCAATTACCACACGCGCAACATTTACACCAAGCTTGAGGTTCATTCCAAGCAAGAGGTAATAGACCTGGTATTCGATAACACCGAACGGGGAAGATGCGAGTAAGGTTCTGGCATTGCCCTTTCCGTCAACGCTTTGTCATAGCAAAGCGCCCGAACGGCGGGTCATCCATTGACCCGGAGAGGCTTCCTGCCAGATTGCTCCCCGTCTCTCGCGATACGCATTAACCGGCTTGCATCCACCGACCGCCCTCGCAGTGGCGCAGCAAGTAGTCGTAGTCGCGTAGACGCTGCGGGCCGTCGCGTCTGCCGCGATGAAACTCGCCAGGGCGGGACTTGTCATGATTCTCCTTCGAGCAACCACTCCGAAAGTTCCCGTATGCGAATGCCTGTATCAGTAGTGCCTTCTGCAGCAGCATCCCTTGTCAGGATCAGTTTGGGATAAGAGTCCCCAACGGCATTAAGCGGAGCTTCTTCCCTCTGGCGCGTTGTCTCGTCAAGAATCGATTCACAGACCTGGATATACATGCGATCGGAATGCTTTTGGGCGACAAAATCAATCTCCCCTGTGGGCAGAGCCCCAACGTTGACATCGTAGCTTCTCCGGCGCAACTCCATATAAACGATGTTTTCAAACTGGAACCCTATGTCTTGCATCCGAAAGTCCGACTCAAGATTTCGTAGCCCACTGTCCGGCGCATAGTATTTCTTCTGAGGTTGCAGAACGGCCTTCCCTTTTAATCCAACTTGCTGGCATTCGTAAAGCGCGAAGGCTTTCTCTAGTGCATTGAGATAATTGTCGACAGTCTCAGAGTTCGTCTTTCTTCCCATGCTTGTCAGCGCGCCTGCAACTTTGTTGGCCGAGAACAAATTGCCCGCCGTGGTGTATGCATAGCGAAGCAGCTTTTCCAACAGATCAATGTCGCGGATACCGAATCGCTTTGCCACATCGTTGAGAAGCACGGTGTCATGAATGGCGCCAAGTTCGCGCGTTGCCGCTTCCCGGGAGAACGCGGAGGCGGCAAACAGGCCCGGCATTCCTCCATATCGCAGGTAGAGGTTGAAGAGCTCGCCCTTCGTTCGGTCGATACCTGCTTCGTAATGGTCCGAAAACTCATTGAACTCTCTGAACGAGAGCGGATATACCTCTATCTCCACATAGCGACCCGAAAGGTATGTCGCAAGATCGGAGGAAAGCAGGGAGGCGTTTGACCCGGTGAGGTAAATTCGCGCTCGGCCCGACTCATGGAGTCTTCGCACGGGCCTTTCCCAGCCCGTCACGTCTTGGATTTCATCGAGAAAGACATAGAAGGGAAAGGAAGGGTCAGCTTCATCCACGTAGAAGGACAGTTGAGCATCCAGCCATTGCGCATCAACGACTAGAGGCACGTCGTAAGAGTCCATTTTCATGAATAGAAGATTCTTCTCGGGCAAACCTTTCGCAAGCAAATCCCGTGACAACATTTTGAGAAGAGTCGATTTGCCGCAGCGTCGTATTCCCGCCAGGACCTTTATAGCAGGTGATTCCAGCGTCTGCTCAAGAACCTTCATGTAGCTCATGCGCGGGACGAGAGTATCGGATGTTTGGCCCATATACTTCCAATCATAGTTGGAATTTTTGGATATTATACCTCATAGTTTCAAATACGATTGAAACTTTATTCGAAATGCGGACACCACGATGACGCTAGTCGCGATTGGTTCCTATCATTTTGCTTAGCGCGTCCATGAACCCTTTCGGATCATCCAGGCTCAGTCCAATTGCGAGGGACCTCTTCGCCCCCATGAGGGTTTTCACTTCAATAGGCCCGCTCATCACAATCCATACGTTTGCCTGGTAGAAGGTGCCGTAGTTCAGCTTATCTGCCTTGTTGATATCCGCAGACTCACGACAGCCCACGCTTGCGATGCTGCTCAGGGATATCACGCCCGTCATCTGGATGCCACATGCGATTCGCAGCTCGTCATGCCCCAGGACCACCGGCCGCAGGCCACGCGCCCTTGCATCACCCGCAAGCCAAACGGCAGCATAGACGGAGAGCAGCGTCACGACTATCGCGACTGCCACATTCCATTGCGAGAGGAGCATGTGCATGGCAATGATCTCGACCGGAAAGGCCAACCCAAGCCCCAGCGTCATGTTATAGAGTGCCAGCACTGCGGCAAGAAAGACAAACGAGGCCCATGATCGGCATGAAAGGGTCATGAATGGGCCTTTCTCTTGGCGGCGTGTTGACTATGTCATGTCAAGCGTTGGGTTATGATCCTAGAAAAGGGGACGGCCCCAGTCTCTCAGGAAGACTGGGGCCGCAAAAGATACGAATCGCATATCAGGATTGGCAGGGCTAACTCCTAGTCCTGTGCGCCTTTGAGCTGGAGCGCCCGCCGTCCGCCATACACAAAGAAGAACACGAAGGGCAGCAAGAGCGCACCGCCCATGAGAGGAAGTGCGGCGGGCAACTTGCTCCAATTGCTGATGGCGAGTGGACATACGATGCAGAGAACGAAGAGGAGCACCGCAATAACGCACATGATGGCAAAGGGCACCTTTCCGTTCAAGTCGCTGCCAGTCTTCTCCGATTCGAGCTCATCCATGCTCTTTCCGCTCGTATCGCGCACGAAGCAAAGTGCACAAATGAATCCAAGCGCGAATGGGATGATGAGCACAAGCACGACCATAGACCAGTTCGTCACTCCATCGCTGAGCTGGAACAAAGCCATACTTGCGATGCCGCCAAGGACAATCGAGGAGGCCGAGCCGCCAAAACGAGCGAACGCCTGGCACCATGAAACGCCTGTATTGCGAATTGCCGTCGGATATTGCTCGGGCATGAGAAGATTGCACGTGGTGATCGCATAATTGAGCGCGAAACCGAAAAGCAGCATGAGACCAATGCAGAACAGGAACTGATTAGGCGCCACGAAAACCGAGCAAAGTATCACGACGACTATCGCGAAAAGCCATGCGCCCAGACAATTGCGCTTGCGCCCGACCCTGTCGCCGATGATTCCACAAAGCGAGTTCGACAAAATGGCGGCGAAGTTGTTCCAGGTCTGCAGCGCGACAGCCTGCGAAGGCGTGTATCCAATGTCCTTGAACCACGCCGGCAGCCATGCGTTCATTCCGTATACGCAGAACTGACCGATGAAGTAGATTGACCAGATGGCGCAGGTGCCCAAGATGTATTTATCCGAGAACAAAACCGAAACGGAGGCGCTTTGCGGCTTGGGGGGCACGATGAGAAGATTCGGATCGTATTCAGTTGTGGTCCCAACAGACCGACGCTCGATGATCTCAAGTACCTTGACCGCATCTTTCTTTCGGCCGACATTGCTCAACCAGTGAGGCGATTCCAGCATCGCGAAGTGCAGGACAATGCCGTAAATAACCGGAATGCCGCCGATAAGGTAGCACAGGCGCCAGTTGGCGAACATCGTCTGCTCAAGCACGGCACCGACAGAATTCGTCGTCATGTAAACTACTTCGTTGGTGAACTCGCCCAGGAGCGGAGTCGTGGCATTGCAGATAGGGTTGGCAATGAGTCCCGCGACGACCCAGCCGCCTACCATGCACGCCTGCCCGATGCCGATGAACAGGCCGCGCCTGTTCGAAGGAACTGACTCGGAAAGCATCGTAGTTACGATGGGGATGCATGATCCGACACCGAGGCCCGCGATGAGACGAAAAACAGCGAAAAAGACGAGATCGTTGGCAAATGCCTGCGGAAGCGTAAAGGCTCCGTAGAACACGACAGCCAAGATGAGCATCTTCTTGCGTCCTATTCTGTCGGACACGATGCCGCCGATTGCGCCACCGATAACCATGCCGAGCAGGCCCCATGTCGTGAGAGAGCCCATGAGAACACCCGGATTGGGGTTGTCAGGCCAAAAGGTATGCGCGACGAAAAGATTCGTCGAGTTGACGATCATAAAGTCGTACCCGTCCAGAATCATCGCGAAAGCGAGAAGGATGAACACGGTCCATGTGTTCTTTGTGAGGCCAAATGAATCGATGACCTCGGAAATACTGTATTCCTTATTCCCCATGGTTCCCCCACAATCTGCCAGTACAGCTTTCAGACATGCATTGCACAGCCCAGCATGCCCATCCTGAAAATCGCGACGAGTATAGGGAAGCCAATCTGAATGAGTCCAATGCGGTAACTTCCCTTTCAGATTCCTCGTTAGGCAGAATGTTATTCCATAATGGAATAATTCAAGTAAACGTACTATAATTAAGTGTTGATTACATCGAGGAGGCGTCTATGAACACGAGTTATCTTGTCGAATTCGTCGAACTCGCGAAGCGCTTGAGTTTCACTGAAACAGCACGCTACCTAGACATGAATCAGCCGACGCTGAGCAAGCATATTGCCGCATTGGAACAGGCATTCAGAATGCCACTCTTTGATAGAACGGGAATCAACCTTAAGCTCACGAAGAACGGTGCCGCGCTCCTGCCTGGCGCATACAAGGTAATTGACGCCTACAACGACCTCCAAGCTCTCGCCACCGATCTTCGGAAGAATCCTCCTCCACGACTCGTGCTATATGGTCTTTCCGATGAGTCGCCTTCGACAGAAATACTTGGCATCATCGTTTCTGCGCTCAAAGAGAATTATGGCACCCAGTTTCTTGAGGTCAAAAGCGACAGGAAACGCACTCCGGAGAGCATCCTCGAAAGTGGAGATGCCGACATGGTCCTCGACTCGGCCGATATGGAAAATGGTGCTGAGGAGCGCCACGAAAAAGCAGCCCTCATGAAGACGCTGCCTCTCGTGGCATTTGTGGACAAGCAACATCCTCTGAGCATGTACGACGAGCTTCCGCTTGCGGCCTTCAAGGATGTCGAACTCATCAAATGCGAGGGCGTCTACATCGAGCGGTCATGGTGTCACATCGCACGTGCTTGCCAAAAGCTGGGATTCCAGCCTAGAACGCGTACCGTGCGTTGCTCAGGCACGGCAGAAATGCTCACTCTATGCGCTGATCTTGGATTATCCGCCCTGCTTCTCGCCGACAGTTTCGTCGAAAGAATTCCAAGCGGAATCTCGAACTTCTGCAAACCCATCAAAATACCCATTGAGGACGTGAGCATCCCCTTGTTCTTCCGTTACAGAGAAGATAACGACAATCCGCTCCTTGCCGAACTCGTCGCACATTTGGCAGAAAAGTAGCTTTTGACCGGCGTCTTTACTGATGTTTCAAAAACAAAAAGCCGCTCGAAAGCGGCTTCTCGAAATTCTGATGTTGGCGGGATTGACGGGGCTCGAACCCGCGACCTCCGGCGTGACAGAAAAACGGGGTCGGGCTGTACGGGGCTGATTTGCATGGCTCTGACCAGGCGTTTTAGGTGACCGTTTTAAATGCGTACAGAAAACCGCAGGTCAAAGAGTTTCAAATTCCAGAATCTCCAAATCAAGAAACCCCGTGCTAGAGCGTGTGAGGACGTATAAGGCATGTATTCGTCAGCCCTGTTTTTGGCCCTGTTTTGAGATTCGTCAGCCCCGTTTTCTCACAGCGCGTAACAGACGTCATTCACAGCCATTGGTCTGCGAGAATATGAGCAAGTTATCGGTATGGTCTGAAGAGCGAGAACTGAAAGCCCATCTTTGATTGGGGTGCGTTGGCCCTGTTTTGGTGTTGTGCTTCAGCCCCGTTTTCTCGGAGCCATCAGCCCTGTTTTCGGGTTATGGGCAACGAGCGATTCGCTGAACAGCGGTTATGCTTGATGAAGGCCAAAACTTCTTTCTTTTTCAACCGCGAGCCTCCGGCGATGAGAAACAGAGGATATTTAGAGATGATTGTTATAGCCGCCTATCATGATAAAGCCAAGATGCACATAGACACCGCACCGAGCAGACGATCGAGTCAACGGCTCACCGGCTCACCAAGTGTGAAATGAGACCTTGCAAGCAGGGTCTCTGTTGCTTGGGGCTCTTTACGGCTTTCGATCCAGGATTCACCTATGAAACCACCGATCAGAACCAGCATCAAACTTTTGGCTTCCCTTTGCTCGCGAACATTGTCGTGCGCTTCAAGTCGAGTTCCTCAATCAAAAGGACTCGGCTACTCAACGGCAGCAGAAGGATTAAATCCGCTGATTTTCGAAGCGATCTTCTGCGCGACGGGGAGAAGCGCAAAGATGGCAATGAATCCCGAAATCACAGCAGGAACCCACAGCATACCGATGATTGCAAAAACATCCATGAAGCCCATGTTCGCGAGCAACGCGATGAACATGCACATGGTCAATATGATCGTAACGTTCACGAGGGCAAGCGTCAGGCTGACCACCAGATGATTGGCAAGTCTGCCCTTCGCGCGAACCAATGCGGCAAGCTTTTGTCCCCACACCATGGAGGGCAGAAAATCCCCTACGGCGTAGCCCACAGGTATGCTCATTATCAATGACTGCAAGAAGGTCCTGGTCAGCTCATCAATGGTCATGGTCGAGACATCATGGGAGAGAAACAAGAAGACGCACCCCAGAACCAAGCCGATGAATATGTTCATGAACAGGCTGGTCATTCTCTGAAAGCCAATCAAACCCTTATTCGACATGAATAATCCTTTCTTGAAATCGAAAAAAGCGTCTCTTGCGAAAAGTGGGGTCGCGAGAGGTGCATGAAGGAGGGGAGTAACGTTCTAGGCCTCTGAACCCGCCTCTAAGCGTTGCCGCTTGTCTTCCTCTGCGATCTTGCAATCACTCTTGACGAAGAAGAGAATCAACGAGATGCACACCACAAGCGAGACGCCAAGGAACACGAAAGCCGCCGTGAAGAAGTCCCGGCTTGTGATGTGGGCGCAGAAGATGTCATTGCCGAAGAAGACGAGATTGGTCACGAAGGCCATAATGCCCAGCACGTAATCCATCTTCTTGGGATCGGTGACAAGAATCGGAACGTAGGTCCTGATGGCAACCGGCACGATGCCCGCGAGCAAGACGCTCATATAAAGAGCGCCGAGAACGAGATAGGCGCACCGCTCTTCCAGCGCACGAAGCGAAACGTCTCACTCACGCTAGCCGGAGTCATCTTTCTCGAGAACGCCAAGCGCATCCTCGAGGAGTACGATGACGCGTTGCGGAGCATCGCAGAGCTTCAGCAAGAATCGGAACGCGTCCTGAGAATCGGATACCTCCAGTGCTTGATAGCTCATGGTCTTCCGCGTATCCACAGCCGATTCAGCTACGAGTTCCCTGACATATCCGTCCAATACGTCACATACGAGTTCAACGAGATCACCGATACACTCGAAGCTGGCGAAATCGATCTCGCCGCCTCCTTCATTCCCGAGACGATGTAAGGAGCGGGCTTCAGTTTCATAGTCTTCTTCGAAGATGTGTACTGCGTCATCGCCGACCCACGCGATCCCCTCGTAGATTCAAGCGAAGTGCCATCTGACGACCTCAAGGAACGAACGGTCCCGCTTCCTGCATCGGGCTTCTTCACGTCACACAACAAGCGGATAGTCGTTTTTCTGGATACGAACACGAACAGCATAGAAATCGAAGAGCAGGTGAAGGACATCAACACCCTCCCCATACTCATTCAGACGAACGATTGGGTCGGCATCTCCTTCAGGCATTTGAGCGAATACCACGGCAGCGAGCTCCAGCCCCCCCTCATCGGCTTCGATCTGAAGACGCCGTATGGCGCCCTCTGTAAGACGAATCGCTATGAGGCTCCACTACGGCACTGAGGCGAGATCGCCGCGAAAGTGAGAGCGCGATCTCATCCTTAAGAACAGCGTCCGCGGCGTCATTAGCCCATTCACGAAGGAACAAAGGTGGGGGGTTCCACAACTCGGACCCCCCCATTTAACGCTGCATCAAAACTTCACTCGCAACTCCGATTACTTGATCTTCTTTCGAAGGACAATCCAGGTCACCACGATCGAAAGCGCCCAACAAGGAACGACAACGCACCAAGACGCAAGCTGATAGCCAAGCGCCTGAATGACGAATCCCATTCCCATTGATCCGATGAACATGCCGACATTCTGCGCGAAAGCAAGCGCTGCTGTTGCGCCGGCAACAAGCTTGGAAGGCACGACCTCGGTCGTCGCGGTCCAAAGCATCGCCGTGATGCCGGTTGTCAGCACCTGAAGGACGACCACGAAAATCAAGCCTGTCAGCGTGTGTACGCTGAAGACGAAGATCGAATAGACGAGCATGCAGAACTGGCAGATAACAAGAACTTTGAAACGCGACCCGATCTTGTCAGATATCTTTCCTGCAACAGGACCCCAAATCGCTCCTGCAAAGCTTCCCACAGACAAAAGAATCGAACCAATCATAAGAGGCATGTTCACATCGGTGGCAACATAAGCATTGAAGAAGCCTTGCACGCCCATAAAAGCGCCTTCGCCAAAGAAGAACGTCACGGCCAAAGCTATAACAGCGCTGTTAGTGAAGATGGCCTTATAGTCCATCTTGCTATCGCCAGCCTTCTCCGACTCGTCAATATACGGATCGGACGGTTTTTGATAGATGACAAGGAACAAGACAAGGACGATCACGTTGAACACGATGTTGAAGTACCATACGCTCATCAAATCGCCCGTCGCCTCGAATATTGCCGTGAACAGAATCGGGGCAATCGCAAGAGCTATCGCTACCCAAGCCGCCCAAAGACCACAGGGTGTTCCCCTCTTCTCATCCGGGAACCATGGACTGATCGTCGGCACGCCTGCGACGCCCATAAGGCCGAAGCCGCCACCCTCGATGATGCGACCGACCACGAAGACGGGGATGTTGCCCGGCGCTATGATTCCGATGAGGTTTCCGACAATCGAGCAACCCATCGCGATAATAATCGTGTTCTTAGGGCCGATCTTCTTGAAAATTGATGCGGCTGGAAAGGCAACGGCAGCGCCCAGCAAGTAGAACACAGAGATCATGAAGCCGAGCATCGCTTCCCCGATGCCGTATGCTTCCATGATTACCGGTCCGAGGAACATAGCCTTTCCCATGTTGAATGGCATGCAGATGCCGACAAGAACGACCATGATCGCCACCGGCCATGCACGTCCCATGTTATTTGCCTTATTGACTTCTTCGCTCATTCAAATCCCCCCTCAATCCAATGAATGCATCAGCCCAGAGCGCCCCGCAACATCATCGAAGCGCTCTAGACAACCGTTCGATCACTACCCCTTAAGCGCGAAGAGCACCTGCTTCGGATGGTCGAGGAGATCTTTCGAAAGCTCCTCGACGGTTCCGTATTCGATGCACTGTGCCTGGCAATGGTGGACACAAGTCGGCAACTTGCCCTTGCTAGTCAGGTCTGGACACAGATCACAAAGATCGGTCGGTATGGGCATGAAGGTAAAGAGCCATTTCTCAGGCGATTTCTCCCACGGGCCGATCTGGTCGACGCGAATGCCATATTGTCCTATGGGAAAATCATGCTTGACTGAACAAGCCATCTCACAGGAATGACATCCCGTGCACCAGTCGTAATCAATCAGAAGACCGTATGCTTTATCGGACATCTTATTCGCCCTCCTCTGCGCGATAGACTTTTACAAGTGACGACTTATAGTTCGCGCCAAAGCCACTCGGACCCGGCTTGAACGGAACAAGATTGTTGATGGCAAGATCAAAGACGTCATACAGATTCTCCGGATCACCTTCGGGATGCCACCATGCGTGATCAGCGGATACGATGCCCTCAGGCATCTCATAGGTTTCATTGACCATCAACTTGGCACGACCCATGAAGTTTTCGACCCATATCCACTCGCCATCCTTCACGCCGTACTTTGCAGCGTCCGCAGGGTGAATGTCGAGAACAGGTTCAGGGTGCATGGCGCGCAAGCGCGGAATCTGACGATGCTCGGAATGGAACGAGCTCCATCGGCGCGCGCCCGTCGTAAGCACGAGCGGAAACTCCTCGAGTTGCTCAGGCGTTGAACCAGGACCGGGTTCGGGCTCGCGGAAGTAAGGAACGGGCTCGAGACCGAACGCGTCATAGATATTGCAAAACAGCTCGATCTTGCCCGTTGGGGTGTTGAAGCCGGGCTGCCCATCGGGGCGAAGAAGGCCCTTTTCGTGGCGATGATACTCGAAGGGAACGTAAACGGGGGAAACAGGGCGCAGCTCTTCGTATGTGTATCCCGAATCCTGCAGAATCTCGGTAAACATGTCCTCCACGCTATCCCACGGCCAGCATTCGGGATTGAAGCGCCTTCCTAATTCAAGATTAATCTCCATGTCGGATTTCGTATCGCCCGGATCGAGCACTTGATTCATCGCGCCCGCTTGCTGAATTCCACATATGAGCGATAGGCCTTCGCGCTCAGGGAACGTGCAGACAGGAAGAAAGACGTCGGCAAGACCCATGGCAGTCGGCGTCATGAACAGATCGACCACCACGATGAAGTCGAGCTTTTTCATGCCCTCGTACACGCGCTCGGGATTCGCGGACATGCATGCAAGAGGATTGTGGGCCTGCAACCACGCTCCGTGCAGCTTATATGGCTCGTCCGTCTCCAGGCACTTCACAACCTCATCGTCAGAGCACGAAGTCATCGCATGCCGCATGAGGTTGTAGTCGCCGCAGATCCTCTTCTCGTCCATGCCTTCTGGAAGGAACTCGCGTCCCCACTGTCCGCCCATGACATCGAGAATCTGAGTGTTGGCGATCAGGCCGCCCGGCGTTTCAATGTTGCCGGTGATCTCGAATATCGCGGTTACCGCCTGACCAGCGCTCATTGCCTCACGCGTCTGATCGATTGCGACGCCCCACTGAAGTGTCGCGGGCTTCGACGTTGCGATCATGCGGGCAGCCGCGACGATCTTCTCTTCTGGAATCCAGCAGATCTCGGCTGCCTTGGAAGGCGGAAACTCCTTCACTGCCTCTGCGAGTTCGTCGAATCCAAAGCACCACTCATCGACGAACTTATGATCGTACAGGTCTTCGCCGATGATGACGTTGAGCATGCCCAGCGCCAAGGCAGCATCGGTGCCAGGTCGGACACGAAGGTGCATCTCCGAGCGTGCGGCAAGCCAAGTGACACGAGGGTCTATCACTATGATCTTCATTCCACGTTTCATGAGGTCGATAACCCAATGACCGAAGAAACCATCAGCATTGGCGATGATGGGGTTGTTGCGCCAAATGACCATCAGCTCAGGAACGACGTACTCCGGATTATCGTAACGATCGAACCACGCTTGCGAGCAATCCGCGATGTAAAGCGATCCCGCGGTACAGGACATTCCAGCGATGCGAGGGACATAGCAGGAAAGACCAGAGAAAAGACCCGTCATATTGGGCGACCCATATGCGTACATCAAGCGATCCGTGTACTGCATGACATCACGACCAGTTCCATGCGTGAAGAAGAAGGTTTCCGCGCCGTACTTCTCTTTTATCTCCATCATGTTGTCATAGACGTAATCAAGTGCCTCGTCCCAGGAAACCTCATGCCATTTGTCCTTTCCGCGGTCAGCGCGGTCGCGAATCATCGGATGTCGCACGCGCATGTCGCTATTCACGACCTCCTTGATGTCCAAGCATCGAGCACAGAGCCTACCTTGGTTATACGGGCTCTCTTCGTCACCTTCGATCTTGACAAGATTGCCGTCCTTATCCGTATAGAGCTTGATGTCGCAACCAATATGACATCCAGGGGCAGTCCAAGCTTTGCTTCGAGTGACGGTCAAACCGTCTTCCTCGTATTGCCATGGCTTGGAATGCTCAACCTCACGATACCCACTGCTCGCCATGCGATTCCCCCTTCTATAACCATGCATTTCAACAAAGGCGTACAACGTGCGCGCCTTCTCTCTCAATGGTACGAAGGGATTGCGAGATGTGATGTGTCCCTATTGGCAACATCGTTTCACAAATGAAAACCCGCTGTTCGGATACTCGCATGCTTCACGCACGACATCTCTTCCACACGCGCAGGTGCTACACTATGAAGCTGCGGGGTTGTTGAAAGGGATGGGCAATCATGGACATGAACGTGCTGCAAGAGTTCCAAGCTCTTACCAAATCACTCAATTACTCAACTACAGCCAAACAGCGTTTCGTATCCAAATCCGCCATCAGTAAGCACATTCAGCAGCTTGAAAAGGAGCTTGATGTCCAGCTCTTCGTTAGAGACGGAAAAACCATCTCTCTCACACCGCAGGGCGAGATGTTTTTGAAGCGTGCTAATGTGATTCTCGATGAGTATACGCGCGCTCTTCAAGAGATAAAGCTCTACAAAAGCAATTTATCGCAAACGCTGTCTGTCGGATATCTCCTTGCTCTTGCCAATGACTTCTTCATGCGCGCATGCGAGCAATTCGCGCAAAAGCATGGCGAAACGAAGCTTCTGATCAATCTCTACGATGTCGAAGAAATGATAAAGGCGGTAAAGAGCGAAGCCATAGATTTCGGACTCACGATCATCTCAAGCGGTGACGATATCGACCAAGATCTCACGTTCAAGCCCCTCTATAACAATTCTTATGGAATCGTCGTAAAGCAAAGCGACGAGCTGGCAAACTTCGAGTCTATTTCCATCGGACAGTTGAACGGCAAAACGGTACTGATTCCAAATGAGCAAAGCCTGCCAAGGCTCTCTTACGCGACAAGACGGGCCCTTGACAGCTTCGCGGCATCTGATTTGCATATCGAAGATGATATGAAAGATATTGGATCGATTTCACCATACGCGTTGACTTCACCCGGGATTCCCGTTACTGTCAGCTCTGTGAAATCAGTCTTAGAAGAGCCCTTAATCTTCGTTCCCTTTAACGATTGCGCTGAGTATACGATTGTCGGAGCAATCTGGAAGAAAACAACCTGCAATTCTAGCATCGACCTCTTCATGGAATGCATCGAGAATAATCTCGCGGATTTTGAAGCATTATCGTAGGCGTCCCGCTTCATCATGAAAGCCGAGCTCAATATTCAAAGCAAAAAAGGCCCCGGTCTCCCGGAGCCCGGGGGTGCGCCCCAATCACTGGAGACGCTAAGCAGCCAAGCCTAGCGATTTCCTGTACTGCCTCGGGCTCATCCAGCCCAAGGATTCCTTGATCCTGATGTCCCTGTAGTATCTCATGTAATCGTCGAGCATGGCTATGAACTCATCGGTGCTCACACCGTTCCAGTCCCGTCCGTAGAAGAATTCGTTCTTGAGCCGTCCGAAGAAGCCCTCCATAGCGGAGTTGTCCGGAGAGCATCCCTTCCTCGACATGGAGCGCACAAGTCCGTTGTCATGGCAGATCTTAAGCCATCCGGGCCATCGGTAATGGCATCCGCGATCGCTGTGGATCATCGGCGTCTCCCCATCTGTGAGTCTGCGGCAAGCATCCTCCAGCATGGTGTTGGCCATCTCTGCCGTTGGGCTTTTGCGTATCGTCCAGGACACGGGCATCCCATCGAAGACGTCTATGATCGGGCTAAGGTAGACCTTCCCGGCGGGGATCGAGAACTGCGTCACGTCGGTGAGCCAGAGCCTGTTCGGAACGTCGGCATGGAAGTTCCTGTTGACGATGTTGTCCGGAGCGTCCCCGATCTCTCCTTTGTAGGAGCTGTAGCGGCGACGCTTCTTGGCATAGGAGACGACACATCCCTCCTCGGCCATGAGGACCCTCACCTTCTTGCCCGAGATGCGGATGGGCTCTTCTCGCTCGCGCAGGCGCTGGCGTATGTAGCGGTACCCGCGCGCACCCTTCACGAGCTCGAACTCCTCTTTTATGGCCGATCTCGCCTCGGCATACCTGTCTTCTCGCTCGGGCTTCGCCTTGCAGTAGTAGTAGCTGCTCGACGACAACGAGAGAAGATCCAACAGCTCAGCTACCGCGATGTCTTTGGGCCCGGCATCGATGAGCGCAGCCTTCTCGTCATTGCTCAGCTCCTCGATGCCCTCGGCTTTTAAAATCTTCACCGTGCCTTCGAGCACATAGGACTTGACCTTAAGCTCGTGGATGTATCGCTTGAGCTCCTCTTCGCTCATGCCCTCCATGTCCTTTGAGCTCAGGTGTTCTATCTCGCTAGGGTCGATCTCAGGGATCTCCATGATGCCACCTTCGACGTATCGCTTCTTCCAATTGGAGATCGTAGGAGCAGACACGCCGACCATGACCGCGACCTCATCCAATCTAAGCCCATGGCCACCATAGGCCAGCCCAAGCGCCATCCTCACGGTCTCCAATGGGTATTCTACTGGGTGAGGCCTGTTGTGGCGCAGATTGCCGTCGCGCTGACGGCGCCAGCGCGCAGCGCTCTCATGGCTTACACCAAAACACGCTTCCGTGTCGCGCGCAGAATGCCCTGCGTCGAGGTAATCCAGCACTTGCTTAACAAAGCTTTTGGGGTACGACACCTGATCCTCCTTGAGAACTCTTCTCCAGGATCACGGGCGCACCCCCAACGTTAATACACTGGACCCCTTTTTGGACCCCTTTTGCTCTTTTTGGACTTTTCCAGAGAATAAAAAAGGCACCCAAAAGGTGCCTTGACCTGCTGTTTGACATGGCGGGATTGACGGGGCTCGAACCCGCGACC
>OGQJ01001280.1_pt1 | contig 23272 bp, 18 predicted proteins | sample 1553161 | NCBI WGS metagenome assembly OGQJ01 (sample SAMEA2579923, study PRJEB22360) | human gut metagenome | biome: human gut; feature: human-associated habitat; material: faeces | place: Denmark | collected 2008/2010 | reverse complement strand
CATACAATGTACCTCGTATGGCATTCATCAACAAGATGGATAAAATGGGTGCAGACTTTTTCTACTCAGTTCAGACAATCATTGATCGTCTGGGCAAGAATGCAATTCCAGTACAGATCCCTATCGGAAAAGAGTCAGACTTCATCGGTCTGATCGATCTGTTCGAGATGGAAGCATACTACTACAAAGATGATAAGGGCGAGGACATCGAGATCACAACTATCCCTGATGACCTTAAGGAGCTTGCAGACAAGTGGCATGAGAACCTTGTCGAGAAGATCTGCGAGTTAGATGACGACTTAATGATGATGTACCTTGAGGGCGAGGAGCCATCAATCGATGAGATGAAGAAGGTTCTTCGTAGAGCAACTATCGCATGTGAGGCAGTTCCTGTATTCCTTGGTTCAGCTTACAAGAACAAGGGTGTTCAGAAGATGCTTGACGGTGTTATCGAGTACATGCCGGCACCAACAGATATCCCTGATATCACAGGTGTTGATCCAGACGGTAACGAGGTTGTTCGTCATTCATCAGATGATGAGCCATTCTCAGCTCTTGCATTCAAAATCATGACAGATCCATTCGTTGGAAAGCTTGCATTCTTCAGAGTTTACTCAGGTACACTGAACTCAGGTTCATATGTACTGAATGCAACAAAGGATAAGAAGGAGCGTGTAGGACGTATCGTACAGATGCATGCCAACGCTCGTAAAGAGATTGATAAGGTTTACTCAGGAGATATCGCAGCTGCTGTAGGTTTCAAGCTTACAACTACAGGTGACACAATCTGTGATGAGCAGCATCCAGTTATCCTTGAGTCAATGGAATTCCCAGAGCCAGTTATCGAGCTTGCTATCGAGCCTAAGACCAAGAATGATCAGGGTAAGATGGGTGAGGCACTCGCAAAGCTTGCTGAGGAGGATCCTACATTCAAGGCTCATACAGACAAAGAGACAGGACAGACAATTATTGCCGGAATGGGTGAGCTTCACCTTGAGGTTATCGTTGATCGTCTTCTCCGTGAGTTCAAGGTTGAGGCAAACGTTGGTGCACCTCAGGTTGCTTACAAGGAGACATTCACAAAGCCAGTTGATATCGACAGCAAGTATGCTAAGCAGTCAGGTGGTCGTGGACAGTACGGTCATTGTAAGGTTAAGTTCGAGCCTATGGATCCTAACGGTGAGGAGACATTCAAGTTCGAGTCAACAGTTGTCGGTGGTGCTATTCCTAAGGAGTACATCCCAGCAGTTGGAGAGGGTATCGAAGAGGCAGCTAAGGCTGGTATCCTTGGCGGCTACCCAGTACTTGGTGTTTATGCTAACGTATACGATGGATCATACCATGAGGTCGATTCATCAGAGATGGCATTCCACATCGCTGGTTCTATGGCATTCAAGGAGGCTATGGCTAAGGCTGACCCAGTTCTTCTTGAGCCTATCATGAAGGTTGAGGTTACAATGCCTGAGGAGTACCTCGGTGATGTAATCGGAAGCTTAAATGCTAAGAGAGGCCAGATCGAGGGTATGGATGATATCGGCGGTGGTAAGATCGTCAGAGCATTCGTTCCACTTGCAGAGATGTTCGGATACTCAACAGAGCTTCGTTCATCAACACAGGGTCGTGGTAACTACTCAATGTTCTTTGAGAAGTACGCTCAGTGTCCAAAGAGCATTCAGGAGAAGGTTATCGCAGAGCATTCTAAGTAAGATATTTGACGAAAGACATTTTCCTGGTCTTTCAGGTCATATAAATAAAAAATTATATATGCTGGCAGGTTAAAGATTACATATCGTTAGCCTGCTGGTATAAAGAGATAAAAAATGGTTGAAAATCTCTAGTATTTTCTATATAATGATTTTTAGCCGAGTAACCCGCGTGGGGTATAATTTTTAAGGAGGATTTTATATCATGGCAAAGGAAAAGTTTAATAGAAGTAAGCCACATTGTAACATCGGTACAATCGGACACGTAGATCACGGTAAGACTACTCTTACAGCTGCTATCACAAAGGTTCTTTCAGAGAGAGTTGCTGGTAACACAGCTACAGATTTCGAGAACATTGATAAGGCTCCAGAGGAGAGAGAAAGAGGTATCACTATCTCTACAGCTCACGTTGAGTACGAGACAGAGAAGAGACATTACGCACACGTTGACTGTCCAGGACATGCTGACTACGTTAAGAACATGATCACTGGTGCAGCTCAGATGGATGGTGCTATCCTTGTTGTTGCTGCTACTGATGGTGTTATGGCTCAGACAAAGGAGCATATCCTTCTTTCACGTCAGGTTGGTGTTCCTTACATCGTTGTATTCCTTAACAAGTGTGATATGGTAGACGATGAGGAGCTTATCGAGCTCGTTGAGATGGAAGTTACAGAGCAGCTTGAGGAGTACGGATTCAATGATTGTCCTATCGTTAAGGGTTCAGCTCTTAAGGCTCTTGAGGATCCAATGGGACCTTGGGGAGACAAGATCATGGAGCTTATGGATACAATTGATTCATATATTCCAGATCCACAGAGAGATACAGATAAGCCATTCATCATGCCTGTAGAGGACGTATTCACAATCACAGGTCGTGGTACAGTTGCTACTGGTAGAGTAGAGGCTGGTGTAATTCACCTCAATGATGAAGTTGAGATCGTTGGTATCAAGCCAGAGATCCAGAAGACAACAGTAACAGGTATCGAGATGTTCAGAAAGCTCCTTGACGAAGGTCAGGCTGGTGATAACATCGGTGCCCTTCTTCGTGGTATCAAGAGAGAGGATATCGTAAGAGGACAGGTTCTTTGTAAGCCAGGTTCAATTACATGTCATACAAAGTTCACAGCACAGGTTTACGTTCTGACAAAGGACGAGGGTGGTCGTCATACACCATTCTTCAACAACTATCGTCCACAGTTCTACTTCAGAACAACAGACGTTACAGGTGTTATCGAATTACCAGAAGGAACAGAAATGTGCATGCCTGGTGACAACGTAGAAATGACTATCGAATTAATTCACCCAATCGCTATGGCTCAGGGATTATCTTTCGCTATCCGTGAAGGTGGACGTACAGTAGGATCAGGAAGAGTTGCTACAATCATCGAGTAATTCTTACTTCTACGATTGAATTTAGGATAATATTTATGAGACTCAGAAAGTTTAGGCTTTCTGGGTCTTTTTTGTTGTGAGCAAATATAAAACAAGCTATAATAAAAGAGACACATTGGTCGTAAGGCAAAATTAATAGGAGGATCCGAATGAATCAAACATTAAAGCTGCCAGTTGGAATTGAGAATTTTGAAGATATTCGCAAGCTAGGATTTTATTATATAGATAAGACAAAATTAATTGAACAGCTCTTACAAAATTGGGGAAAAGTAAATCTGTTTACACGACCACGTCGTTTTGGAAAGACACTCAATATGAGTATGTTACGTACTTTTTTTGAAATTGGTATGGATAAATCACCTTTTGAAGGCCTATATATTTCTAAAAATAAAGAATTATGTGATGAATATATGGGTAAGTATCCAGTAATCTTTCTGTCATTGAAGGGAATCGATGGATTAACTTTTGAAGAAGCGATTATTCGGATTACAACGATTATTAAAAATGAAGCACGAAGACACCATTATCTAAAAAATAGTGATAAATTAATAGAAGAAGAGATTAAGCAATTTCAGAGCCTTTTAGATGGAAAAGCTGATGATATAACAGATAGTATCAGACTATTATCAGAACTTTTGTGCAAACATTATGGGAAAAAGACGATTATTCTTATTGATGAATATGATGTTCCGCTAGATAAAGCTTTTCAGAAAGGCTATTATGATGAAATGGTTGAACTCATGAGAGGTCTTTTGGGGCAAGTACTAAAAACAAATGATTTTCTACAATTTGCAGTTTTGACAGGATGTCTTAGAATTTCGAAAGAAAGCATTTTCACCGGACTTAATAATTTTGAAGTTTTATCTATTCTCAATGTTCAGTATGATGAATGTTTTGGATTTACCGATACAGAAGTGAAAAAGATTCTTAGCGATTATAATTTATCAGATCATTACCTTCAGATTAGGGAGTGGTATGATGGTTATCGTTTCGGAAATACAGATATCTATTGCCCATGGGATGTGATTCGTTATTGTAAAAGTCTATGTGCAGATCCCGATGCATTACCAGAAGATTTTTGGTCTAATTCTAGCGGAAATGAAATTGTTCGCAGATTTATAGATAAGGCAGATATTCAGACAAAGAATGAGATTGAGCGTTTGATCAGTGGAGAGTGTATTGAAAAGGAAATTGCAGAGGAGCTTACCTATAATGAGTTGGATAAGAGTATAGAAAATTTGTGGAGTGTGCTTTTTACAACAGGATATCTAACACAACAGGGACGAACTCAAAATGGTAAATATCTTTTGTCGATACCAAATACAGAGATAAGAAATCTATTTACAAAAAAGATCAAAGAATGGTTTAGTGATGTTTCAAAAAATGATGGAAAAACACTAGAAATATTTTGTAATGCGTTTATAGAGAAAAAACCAGAAAAAATTGAACAGCTTTTTGGAGATTATCTATGGAATACGATCAGTATAAGAGATACAGCAATCGCAAAAGAGAAGAAAGAAAATTTTTATCACGGAATTTTACTCGGTCTTCTTGGATATAAGTCAAGCTGGCTGATAAAGTCAAATGCAGAATCAGGAATCGGATACAGTGATATTCTGATAGAGGCTCCGGAGAATCGAACGGGAATCGTCATTGAATTAAAGTATGCCGAAGATGGAAATATGGATGCAGCGTGCAAGCAGGCTTTAAAACAGATTGAAGATAAAGACTATATTGCTAAATTGAAGCAAGATGGAATGCGAAATTTCATTAAATATGGTGTTGCTTGTTATAAGAAAGACTGTAAAGTCATGATTTATGAAGAATAAAAACAACTGATGATGGGAGATATAAATATGGGGAAAGAAACATTTGAAGGAAAGAAAACTCATTGCACGATAGGAATAATTGGACATCGAGGTCATGGAAAAACGACTTTAACAGATGCAATCAAAAAAACTCTTACAACAAAAGAAGAGAGAAATATAAGCTTGACATCTAGCATTGAATATGGAGCTATCCTAGTAGTATCTGCAATAGATGGAATCATGTCACAAACAGCAAAACAGATCATGATTGCTCATTATATGGGAATGCAACATATCGTAGTATTTATGAATAAATGTGATATGGTAGATGATATGGAAATGCTGGAATTGGTAGAAATGGGGATTCGTGACCAGCTATATCAGTGCGGATTTGTTGGATCTGATATTCCGTTTATCTATGGATCTGCTTTAAAAGCCCTTGAAGATCCAGATGGAGAATGGGGAGATAAGATCATGGAATTGATGGATGCGGTGGATAAATACATTCCAGATTCACAACCTGAAATGGATCAAGCTTCCTCTATACATACAAAGTTTACAGCAGAAGTATACATGTTAGATATCAATGAAGGTGGACGAGACACAGGATACTTTGATGGTGACCGTCTGCAGTTTTATTTCAAAACGACAGATGTAACAGGAGAGATTCAATTGCCAATAGAAATAGATATGGCTATGCCAGGGGAAACACTGGATATAACAATTGAATTAATTCAACCAATTAAGATAACAGAAGAAGAACCTTTTATCATTCGTGATGATGAATGTACGGTTGGATTGGGAAGAGTTGCTACGATCATCGAGTAATTCTTACACTATTCTTCATGGAGTAGTGTAAAAAAAGTAAAAATCAAAAAATAAATATCAGATCAAATAAAAATAGTGTCAAGATCAATAAAAATCTTGGCACTATTTTACGTTAGAAAAATCTATCGTATTTTGCAATCAATCAATTTTTAATATAAGGAACCATCACTTCCAGAATCTCAAGCACATGATCTCTCTGTGATGGATTAAGTTCAGCTGCAATTTCCATCAATTGATTATTGTGATGAGCCGGGGTATCAACATCAAATATTCTTTGCCCATCACCAAATAAAAGATAATCAGCAGATACATCCAATGCAGTAGTAAGAGAAGCAAAACTATGAATAGACATGGCTTTGCGTCCAGCTTCGATTTCATAGATATAATGCTGACTGACACCAGCTTTTTCAGCAAGCATTTCCTGTGTCAGATCTTGCCCTTTTCGGGTAAGTTTGATGCGTTTTCCTAATTCTTTTAAATCGATTTTCATAAAATACCTCCATAAAAAATAGTATTACCAGGAGTTATGAAAAACCACTATCCAACAGTGATAGTGGCAACTATAAATATTGCTGACAGCAACATTGAATGTTATGATAGATAGGAAAATGAGAAAAAACGAGAAAGAAGGAGTTATGCAGAGAGAAAACGAGCGTATTATCTATCATTTGATGCATTTTGATGAGAAGGATAAGGAGTGGAGTGAGAGACCATATTTACTCTTGGAAGATATGGCAATTGTTTTTGATATTCTTGATCTGGATGATCGATCCATACAAAGAATCGATCATAAAAAGGCAAACAAAGAACAATGGTCGGATCAGTTTTTATGGGAGAGTGCAAAGAAGAATACAAAACAGTTTCTGCCTGCTAAATTTGAGCCTGTATATAAAGATTTTCGAGGACATACCGAAGACAGACCGGTATTTATGGTGTCAAACAAAATACAGAGATATGGAGCAGCTGTTATTTGTTATGAAGATTTTCTGGATGATATTTCTAGAAAATATAACAAGAGTTTGTATCTCCTGCCAACCAGTATTCATGAAATGTTATTACTGTTTGATGACGGAGAAGATCAGGAAGAGGATCTATTGCACATATTAGAGAAGTCTGATCAGCAATTAAGCAAAGAAGAATTTCTGTCAGAAAATATCTATTATTATGATAAATATATGGGAGAGTTGATCAGCTTATTTTAGTGTTGAAGTTTTGATACGAATAACGTATGATAAAGAAAACTGACCAAACAAAGAAAGGGGTAGAGCTCATGATACCAGGGATCGTAATCGGAGTGATCGTGCTTATCATCGTGATATGGCTGATCAGTTCATACAATGGATTTGTAACATTAAGAAATAAGACAGAAGAGGCATTTTCAGCAATCGATGTGTCATTAAAGAAGCGTTATGACTTGATTCCAAACTATGTAGAAACCGTCAAAGGTTATGCGAAACACGAATCAGAGACATTAGAGAAAGTCGTAGCCGCAAGAAATCAGGCGATGACAGCGACAAATATCGATGATAAGATCAAACAGGAAAATGTACTGTCAGGAGCACTGAAGTCTTTATTTGCAGTGTCTGAAAGCTATCCAGAATTAAAAGCTAATGAGAACTTTAATAAATTGCAGGATCAGCTTCAGAGATTAGAAGAAGAGATCGCAGGTTCCAGAAGATATTATAATGGAGTTGTAAACCGCTATAATACCAAGACAGAGTTATTCCCAGGCAATATCATCGCAGGAATTTTTGGATTTAAGAGAAAACCATTATTTGAAGTTTCGAATGAATCTGAGCGTGAGAATGTACAAGTAAAATTCTAAGGAACGGACAGGGGGAAAGCACTATGAGAAAGTGGATCACCTGTACCATAATGGCAGTCATGATGGCTGCCATGATTTTTATGGGGATAGGAAACAATGTGTTTGCAAATGATGAAGTCACTTATGACTCTAATATGCAGACAAAGAAATTTGATGTAGATGTCAAAGTCGGAGAAGATGGAAGTTATACAGTAACAGAGAATATCAAAGTCAAGTTTGTCAATCCGAGGCATGGAATTTATCGTTATATCCCATACAAAGGGAAGGTGATAACAAGCGATAAAAATGGAGATCAGAAAAAACTACTTTATTATGCGGATTTTACACTGTTATCAAATGACAGTAAGACAGATGTAGATGAAGATTCTGACGGTAATAGTCAGGTATTGAGGTTTGGTTCTGCGGATTATACCGTAAGTAAAGGAAACTATAGATTTACGTATCAATTGATCCCTAAATATCAGGGAGATACCTACGATTATTTGTACTATAATATTTTCCCAACACTCTGGAGAAATAAGATTCCAGAAGGAAGTACTTTTACGATTCATTTTCCAAAGAAAACAGATCTTAAGAGTGTAAATTTCTATTATGGACGTTATGGGGAATCAAAGTATGCAAAAGATGTGATCACTTTGAAATATGATGAGCAGAAGAACCAGATCCAAGGAACATTAAAGAAGACACTGCCATTTAAAAATGGATTGACATGCTACAGTGATCTGGGTGATGGGTATTTTACAGCAAAACATGAAATCGGAGTAGATCGATGGATTTTTGGACTATCAATAGGAATTCTTGTGATCACAGCTGCCTTACTTGTTTTGTTCGGACGTGATGAAAAGATCATCCCATCGATTCAATATCAGCCGCCAGAAGGAATGGACAGTGCAGTTGTCGGATATGTTCTGGACGGTTCTGTGGATGATAAGGATGTTATTTCTTTGATCCTTTATTGGGCCGATAAGGGCTACCTGAAGATGAAGGAAAAAGGTCAAAAGGACATGGAATTTATCAAACTCAAAGATATTCCAGACTCAGAACCAAGATATCAGAAAACAATGTTTGAAGCTTTATTTAAGAACAGAAAAAAAGTGAAAGCTTCTTCTTTACAGTACAAATTTGCAGATACCGTGCAGGTAGTGAAAGATGATATCAAATATGATTATAAGAAAAATATTTATGCAACATCCTCGAAAGTTGCAAGGATCGTATCCTTTGTATTGTTGCAGCTTCCAATCTGTTTATTTGCATTTATTATGATGATATTTAGTCCAGATGGGATCTTAAATCTGATCCTTCCATTGATGGCGTGGGTATTGTATTTTATAGGAATGTTTCTTGCATGTCACAGTGTAGATAAATGGTATGCGATTTCAAAGGGAGCAAGAACGGGACTTCCGATCGCATCGGCAGTATTGTCTATTCTTGGATTTATTTTCTATGGATTATATTATTATGTGAAGATACAAAGAGGAGAATTATTTGATTTCTTCCATGTGTATCTTGTGATCGTTGCAGTATCATTTATCGGAGTGATCCTGACTGCATTTATGAAGAAGAGAACCCACCAATGTGTGGAATGGATGGGATATCTTGCAGGACTTCGTGATTTTATTGAAACTGCGGAATTAGACCGAATGAAGGTATTGGCGAAAGATCATCCAGACATGTTTTATCATATTCTGCCTTATTCCATGGTATTTGGGTTGTTTGATCTTTATGCAAAGAAACTGGATGCATTAAAACTTCCTGCGCCAGACTGGTATGTCTATGGCGGCAGTGATCCTTATTTCCATTATTATATGATGGGGCACTATATGGATCATGTGGTCTCTGAGAACCTGACAGTTGTAGAACCATCAGAATCTGGAGGAGTTGGAGAATTCTTTTCTGGAGGAGATGGAGGATTCTCAGGAGGCGGCTTCGGAGGCGGAGGAGGCGGCAGTTGGTAGACCGCTTCATATAAACTTAAACTATCTGGTGATGCGCTCTCGCTCGGATTCGCACGTAGCGGACACTAAATCCGACTGTGGATAATTTTCTCTTTATAGAAGTTTATATTTTCTTTAGAATTGTTTAGATTTAGAATATTGAATGGAGTGGGGATTTTGGTATACTTAAGACATAGTTTTTCATATATATTTTAATCCTCTCTTTTCATTAGATTGGGCTGCATAGAAGCAGCCCATTTTTTTTGCCACACTGGGATGATGTCCCTTGTGTAAAAAAATAGCTAAAATGTTACAAAAGTGTTTCGTTTTTTCGATTTTCTGTTATACTAAAGAAAATTGAAAGTCAATTTGATTAGGAGGAACGATATGGATATAAAAGGGCTTACAGATAAAGAAGTAAAGGAATCGAGAGCGAAATTTGGTTCCAATGAGATTCCAGATTCAGAACCTACGACGTTTTGGCAGGAATTTAAGGAAACATTTCAAGATCCGATGATCAAGATCTTGCTTGCGATCGCGGTGTTGATGATCGTGATGTTTTTCTTTGGATATGCGGAGATTTATGAACCGATGGGGACGATCATTGCGGTGTTGATCGTTGCTTTTGTTACGGCAAAGACAGGGGTTGCGAGTGATACAAAGTATCGAGAGTTGAAGGAGAGTACGAAGAAGGATCAGTGTAAGGTACACAGAAATGGTGTGATTGCAGTGATCGATGTTGATGACGTGGTTGTTGGGGATCAGGTTTTATTGCAATCTGGGGATAAGATTCCTGCGGATGGTATTTTGCATACAGGAAACCTGAAAGTCAATAATTCTGCTTTAAATGGAGAAGCAGAGGAGTGTGAGAAGAAAGCAGCCGGAGAGGGTGTTTATCTTGCAGAAGAGATTACAGGAGATACATTTGTTGATTCATATTCTCTGTTTCGTGGAGCTGTGATCTTTGATGGTGAAGGTGTAATGGATGTTCAGAAGGTTGGACTTCAAACGATGATGGGGAAGATGGCTGAGGAGATGCAGGAAGAAGAACCAGATTCTCCATTGAAGGTAAAACTTTCAAAACTTGCTGATCAGATATCGAAGTTTGGATATATCGGTGCGATCGTGATCGCAGTTATGTATTTTGTATATTTCATTATAATGTCAGGTGGATTTCAGGCATATTTTTCTATGGGACCAGCAAAGGTCGTGCAGGATTTGATCGATGCAGTGTCACTTGCAGTTGTGATCATTGTATGTGCAGTACCAGAAGGATTGCCGCTTATGATATCTCTTGTATTAATGCAAAATACAAGTAAAATGTTAGATCATAATGTATTAGTTCGTAAGGCAGAAGGAATTGAGACAGCAGGATCTTTAAATATTTTATTCAGTGATAAGACAGGAACGATCACAAAGGGAGAATTGGAAGTTGTAGATTTCTTTACAGCGGATGGAACTTCAATTTCTGCAAATGAATTAAGACATCATGGGAAGGTGAAAGGGCTGTTAGATCTTGCGATCGGGAAGAATACACAGGCGATGTTTGATGTTTATCATAAGGTCATTGGTGGAAATGCAACGGATCAGGCGTTGTTGAAATTTATTGGTGAAGAGACATTTTGTATGTTGGATGGGAATGACGGATGTAAGGTCAGTGCCCATCAAGGATTCAATTCTTCCAATAAGTTCAGTCAGGCGAGAATTGAGAGCATAGGCAAGACATTTTATAAAGGAGCACCCGAACGATTGCTTGCAAAAGCAACAAAATATTTAGATGGTGATGGACAGATCAAAGAAATCGATCAGAAAGCATTAAATCAAAAGATTGATTCTCTGGCAGCGAAAGCAATGCGTGTTCTTGCTTTTGGATATTCAGAAAAAGAGCTTGTGAAGAATCAGATCAACGACGACCTTGTGATCATTGGACTAGTGGCAATCAGAGACGATGTCAGACCATCAGCCAAAGATGCCATCAGGCAGGTACAGGAAGCTGGAATTCAGGTTGTTATGATCACAGGAGACCGCCTGGAGACGGCAGTAGCAATCGCAAAAGATGCAGGATTGTTAAAAAATGAATCAGATAGAGCTTTATCTTCTGCACAGTTAAATCAGATGAGTGATGAGGAAGTCAAAGCTATTTTACCTCAGATTCGTGTGATCGCAAGAGCATTGCCAACGGATAAGTCAAGAATGGTGCGCCTGTGTCAGGAAATGAATCTTGTTGTAGGTATGACAGGTGATGGAGTGAATGACTCCCCAGCATTGAAACGTGCAGATGTTGGATTTGCAATGGGAAGTGGAACAGAGGCTGCGAAAGAGGCAGGAAAGATTGTTATTTTGGATGATAACTTCTCATCAATCAAGGATGCAATCTGGTATGGAAGAACGATCTATCATAATATCTTGAAGTTCTGTAAATTCCAGTTAGTGATCAATGTGACAGCAGTTGTTGTCAGTGCAGTTGCACCATTTTTGGGAATAGAAGAACCATTAAAAGTCACACATTTATTATTTGTAAACCTTGTGATGGACGGGCTCGGAGCAATGATGCTTGGAAATGAACCAGCACTTTCAAAATATATGAAAGAAGCACCGAGAAGACGTGATGAGGGTATTATCAGCAAAGACATGATGACGCAGATAGGATTTATGGGGATATGGCTGGTTATATTAAGTTTCTTATTCTTAAAATTACCAGTGATCACGAATCTATTTGATAATAAAGCACAGCATTTAACAGCATATTTTGTTTTATTTATCTTTAGTGCATTATTTAACGGATTTAATGTCAGGGATGAACGATTTGGGATTTTCAAAAGATTAAATGAGAACCCGGATTTTCTGAAAGTATTTTTTATTATCATGCTGGTACAGATTATGATCGTAAACGCAGCGGCAATTCCATTTCAAGTATTTATATGGATCGGAAAGATGTTTAGTTGTATTCCATTTGGAGCAAAAGGCTGGATTGTTACAGTATTGTTATCAATGACGATGATTCCTGTGGATTGTCTGAGAAAATTTCTGTTTGGTTGTGGAAAATAGGTGAGGTTTTTATGATGAAAATAGTGGTAGCGATTGATTCACTAAAAGGAAGCTTAACATCAATTCAGGCGGGAGAAGCTATAGAAAAAGGAATAAAAAAAGTCGATTTAGAAGCAGAAGTAGTCATAAAACCTCTTGCAGATGGCGGAGAAGGAACGGTCGATGCTCTGGTAGACGGTATGGGCGGTAACATGGAATTTATTAAAGTTACGGGTCCGGCAGGGAAGTTCGTGTTAGCAAAGTATGGAATTATCCGTCCAACAAAATCAGATATGGAAGAAACAAGCACAGCCATTATGGAAATGTCACAGGCAGCAGGTATCACACAGGTAACCGATAAAGAACGTAATCCATTATATACAACAACTTACGGAGTCGGTCAGATGATCGTTGATGCGATTCACAAAGGATGCAGGCGCTTTATCATGGGAATTGGTGGAAGTGCAACCAATGATGGTGGTGTCGGAATGCTGCAGGCGTTAGGATATGATTTCTTAGATAAAGATGGAAACCAGATTAAACATGGTGCGATCGGATTAAAAGATTTAGTACAGATCAAAGATGATAAAGCCATCCCAGAATTAAAAGACTGCGAATTTCATATCGCCTGTGATGTAACGAATCCATTATGTGGAGAACAGGGCTGCAGTGTGATCTTTGGCCCACAAAAAGGTGCCACAGAACAGATGATAAAAGATATGGATCACTGGCTAGCAGACTATGCAAAAATCGCAAAAGAAAGCTTTACAAAAGCAGATGCAGATAAACCAGGAACAGGTGCAGCAGGTGGTTTAGGATTTGCATTTTTAACATTTACAAATGCAACTTTAAAATCAGGTGTAGATTTGATCTTACACGAAACAAAATTAGAAGAAGAGATTAAAGATGCAGATATCGTGATCACAGGAGAAGGATGCCTAGATGCCCAGACAGCGATGGGGAAAGCACCGATCGGAGTAGCGAAACTTGCGAAGAAATATGGGAAATTAGTCTTGGGATTCTCAGGGGCAGTGACTAAAGGAGCAACTGCTTGCAATGAAGCAGGGATTGATGCGTATTTTCCGATTGTAAGATCGGCTGTATCATTGGAAGATGCAATGAAGAAGAAAAATGCACAGGAGAATCTGATAGATACGGTAGAACAGGTATTTCGTTTGATAAAAGTTTTAAAATAAAAATAATGCAAATAGTTGTAAAAACTCTATAAAATATAATAGTTTTATACATTAATTGCATAAAACTATTGAAAACTACAAACCAAAAGGTATAAAATCGTACCTAAGACCAAAATAAACGTAACGATTGCTAACAGTTACAAAAGAATGATTTTAAGAAAAAAGTTTGGGGGAATACAAGAGATGTATAATATCGTATCAAAATTACTGATCTACGGTGACATGGACGAAGAATCCATCTTAATGCAGTTAAGTGATATTTTCCGCTGCATGGACGAAGGATCACAGACAAAAGATGTTTTAAGAACAAGAGTATTTAAACAGGTAAAGAGAATCTTAGAAGTTGCAACAGACTATGCATTTGACAAGAATCTGTGGCACAACTATTTAACATACTTACTGATCACAAATGAAAATCCATTCAGTATCACATGCGAGAAAGTCGGAGCAAGTGAAGGAAGTGTCAACCACTTTGCAAAGAGTGATTTTAAGGCATTTAAAGAATTATTTGACTTTGACTTTAGCAGAATCGAAGATGAATTAGGTGTAGATTGCTTCAGCAGAATCTCTGATTATCAGGCAATCGGTAAACCAGAATTAATGTACAATAAGAATGTCAGCGAGAAAGTTCAGGCATTAAGCGAGAGATTAGAGACAGCCAAAGATGAGAATGAATTCTTTGACATGGTCACAGACTTCTACAAAGCCTATGGAGTTGGTATGTTCGGTCTTAACAAAGCATTCCGTATCGAAGAATGTGGAGACAACAACATCCGCTTCCGTGCGATCAATAACATGGACAAAGTTGTATTATCCGATCTTGTCGGATATGAGATTCAGAAACAGAAACTTGTTGAGAATACAGAAGCATTTGTAGAAGGAAGAAAAGCAAACAATGTTCTGTTATTTGGTGACAGTGGTACAGGTAAATCCACAAGTATCAAAGCGATTGTAAATGAATACTATGATCAGGGCCTGCGCATGATCGAGATCTACAAACATCAGTTTAAAGATCTTTCCAATGTGATCGCACAGATCAAGAACAGAAACTACAGATTCATCATCTACATGGATGATCTTTCTTTCGAAGAATTTGAGATTGAATATAAGTTCTTAAAAGCAGTCATCGAAGGTGGAGTGGAAACAAAACCTGAGAACATCTTGATATATGCAACCTCCAACCGTCGTCATCTGATCAAAGAGACATGGAATGACAGATCTGATGTGGAAAACAGCAACGGAATGCACAGATCCGATACAATGGAAGAAAAATTATCTCTGGTAAACCGTTTTGGTGTTACAATTAACTACTCAAAACCAAGTCAGAAAGAATACTTCGAGATCGTTTTCGAACTTGCCCACAAAGCAGGAATCAAGATGGGAGAAGATGAACTGAAACTCGAAGCAAATAAATGGGAATTAAGCCACGGAGGAATCTCTGGACGTACGGCACAGCAGTTTATCAATCATTTGATGGGACTTCAGGCTTAAAAATCATAGGAATTACATAGTTTAAGAACTTTCTGCATGGAAAAGATGCAGAAAGTTCTTTTTTTCTATATGGAACCCTTGCGAAAGAATTTGTCTTTAGGCTATAATAAACATAAGTATGTAGATACATGCACAAGATGATATTTTATAGAAGAAACAGAAAGTGAGAATATACAATATGTGGTTAGCAGACCAATGGAAAGACTATGAAGTCTTAGATACATCAAACGGTGAGAAATTAGAACGCTGGGGAGATTATTTTCTGGTAAGGCCAGACCCACAGGTCCTATGGGACACCCCAAAGAAGTTAAGACAGTGGAAGAAGCCAAATGGACATTATCACAGAAGTCACAAAGGCGGCGGACAGTGGGAATTCTTTGATCTTCCTAAGACATGGGATATTCAGTACAAAGAATTAAAATTCCACTTACAGCCATTCAGCTTCAAACATACAGGATTATTCCCAGAACAGGCAGTGAACTGGGACTGGTTTTCAGACAAAATCAGAAAAGCAAATCGTCCAGTAAAAGTATTAAACTTATTTGCCTACACAGGAGGGGCAACACTTGCAGCGGCAGCAGCAGGAGCATCAGTCACACACGTTGACGCATCCAAAGGTATGGTAAATTGGGCAAAGGAGAATGCACAGCTTTCTGGATTAAGAGAGAAACCAATCCGCTGGTTAGTAGATGACTGTGTGAAGTTTGTAGAACGTGAGATCCGAAGAGGAAATCATTACGATGGAATCATCATGGACCCTCCATCATACGGAAGAGGACCAAAGGGAGAGATCTGGAAGATCGAGGAGAAGATTTATCCATTTATCGAACTATGTACAAAGATTCTGTCCGATGACCCATTATTCTTCCTTGTAAACTCCTATACAACAGGTTTACAGCCAGCAGTTTTAACTTATATGTTAGAGACTCAGGTAGCAGCGAAATTTGGTGGAAAAGTAGTCTCAGATGAGATCGGATTACCAGTTTCATCCAACGGATTGGTCCTTCCATGTGGGGCATCTGGACGCTGGGAAAAGTAAGTTCTTAAGATTTACTGAAATTTCGCAGAATATGTAAAAAATCGTTGAATTTTCTTGGAAAATGTTTATAATAAGAGAGTATGTGTACGTGTGTAGAACTGCACGTATACGGATAAAGTAGAAATAACATAATAATGATAGATAAGAGAAAGCGAAAGGGGAATTTTTGCTATGGCAGCAGGAACAGATATTGGAATTGATTTAGGAACCGCCAGCGTATTAGTTTACGTCAAAGGAAAAGGTGTAGTATTAAAAGAGCCATCTGTAGTGGCATTTGATAGAAATACAAACAAGATCAAAGCGATCGGAGAAGAAGCACGTTTAATGTTAGGAAGAACACCAGGTAATATCGTGGCAGTTCGTCCATTACGTCAGGGAGTTATCTCTGATTATACAGTTACAGAGAAGATGTTAAGTTATTTTATCAGCAGAACAGTTGGTAAGTCTTTATTTGGAAGAAAACCTCGCATCAGTGTTTGTGTACCAAGTGGTGCAACTGAAGTAGAGAAGAAAGCCGTAGAAGATGCAACATATCAGGCAGGAGCAAGAGAAGTTTCTATCATCGAAGAGCCAGTAGCAGCAGCGATCGGTGCAGGAATCGACATTGCAAAACCTTGTGGAAATATGATCGTTGATATCGGTGGTGGTACAGCTGATATCGCAGTTATCTCTTTAGGTGGAGTCGTAGTAAGCAACTCTATCAAAGTAGCTGGAGATGACTTTGACGAAGCAATCGTACGTTTCATGCGTAAGAAACATAATTTATTAATTGGAGAACGTACAGCAGAAGAGATCAAGATCAATGTAGGTACAGTATACAAACGCCCAGAAAATCTTACAATGGACGTTCGCGGACGTAACCTTGTAACAGGACTTCCAAAGACAGTGACTGTGACATCTGAAGAAACAGAAGAAGCTTTAAGAGAACCTGCATACCAGATCGTAGACGCAGTACACAATGTACTGGAGAGAACTCCACCAGAATTAGCAGCTGATATTTCTGATCGTGGAATCGTTTTAACAGGTGGTGGATCTTTAATTCAGGGATTAGAAGAACTGATCGAAGAGAAGACTGGAATCAACACAATGACAGCAGAAGATCCTTTAACAGCTGTAGCAATCGGTACAGGAAAATATATCGAATATTTAGCAGATGATGATAAAAAATCAAAGAACAAATAATCATTAGAGATTCAAAGAGGCCAGGATGGCAATTCATCCTGGCCTTAATTCACGTTATACTGTAGATCAGAAGAAAGGAGAGAAAACAATGGCATATTTGAAAGGATACGTAGATCATATACGTTTTCGGAATGAAGATAACGGATATACTGTATTAAGCCTTGATGTCGATGGAGATGAAGAGACTGTCGTTGGATCATTTCCTTTCTTAAATGATGGAGAATATATATCTTTGGAAGGAGATTATGTCGATCACCCAGTGCATGGACCACAATTTCAGATGAGAACTTATGAGATTGTGGCTCCAGATGATATTGACAGCATGGAACGCTATTTAGGTTCCGGAGCGATCAAAGGAGTCGGACCTGCACTTGCAAAACGTATTACAAAGAAGTTTAAGATGGATACCTTCCGAGTTATCGAAGAGGAGCCAGAACGTCTTGCAGAAGTAAAAGGAATCAGTGAGAAGAAAGCCAGAGCGATCGCCGTGGAATTCAGTGAGAAGCAGGAAATGCGTCAGGCGATGATGTTTCTGTCTGGATATGGAATCAATAATAATCTTGCTGTGAAGATTTATAAAGAATATGGGGATCATTTGTATACGATCATTCAGGAAAATCCATATAAGATGACGGATGATATTGCAGGAGTCGGATTTAAGATCGCAGATGAGATCGCGAAGAAAGTCGGGATTGGAAGCAGCTCAGATTACCGTATCATTTCTGGAATTTTTTACACCTTAATGCGGGCACTAAATGAAGGTCATGTATTTTTGCCAAAACGTATTTTGTGCAGAAATGCAGCTCATATCTTAGGGGTAACACCAGAAGATATCGAAGAGCATTTATTAGAAATGATGATCGATCGCAAGATCGTCATTGAAGAGGATGAAGAGACAAGAGTTTATGCAGCACCACAGTATCATATGGAAGTCAATACGGCAAGAATGCTGCTGGATTTAAATATCCATTATGATGTTTCCATTTCTGAGGTGGAGACAATGATCGCAATGATCGAAGAGACAGAGCAGATTACATTTGCTGAAAAACAGAAAGAAGCGATCCATGCAGTGGCACAGGATAGTATCGTTGTCTTAACCGGAGGTCCTGGAACTGGTAAGACGACAACGATCAATGGAATGATCCAGTATTTTGAACATGAAGGATTGGATATCCGTTTGGCAGCACCAACAGGAAGAGCAGCAAAGCGTATGACAGAGGCAACGGGATATGAAGCAATGACGATTCATCGTATGTTAGAGATCAATGGGGAAGCTGACAGGGAACGTGACATGAAAAAGGGAAATGCATCCATGTTTGAACGCAATGCGGGTAATCCATTAGAAACGGATGTGATCATTATTGACGAGATGTCCATGGTAGACCTATATCTGACGAATGCACTCCTGCAAGCTATGGTGCCTGGAACAAGATTGGTCATTGTAGGAGATGCCAATCAGTTGCCATCGATCGGTGCTGGAAATGTCTTAAAAGATATGATCGCATCAGGACAGTTTAAAGTCGTGGAATTAAACCAGATTTTCCGTCAGGAAGAAGGCAGCCATATCGTAAGAAATGCCCATCTGATCCATCAGGGAAGACCAGTTGAATTAGATAATAAGAGCCGAGATTTTTTCTTCTTACAGAGAAATAATATTCAGGATGTACTAGGAGTTTTAGTATATTTAGTACGGGATAAACTACCAGGATATGTCCATGTGAAACCATATGATATCCAGATCTTAACACCAATGCGAAAAGGTGAACTTGGTGTTGAGAGGCTCAATCAGGTCATGCAGCAATATTTGAATCCACCATCTGATGAGAAGAAAGAAAAAGAGATCGCCTTTGGATTATTCCGGGAAGGTGACAAAGTCATGCAGATCAAGAACAATTATCAGATTGAATGGGAAATGCGAAATAGCAAAGGATTCACCGTAGATAAGGGAGTTGGAGTATTCAATGGTGATATGGGAATCATCACAGAAATCAATGATTACACAGAGAAGATCACAGTCTTATTTGATGAGACGAGAGAAGTCCAGTATCCGTATGCAAGTCTTGATGAATTAGAACTTGCATATGCAGTCACGATCCACAAATCACAGGGAAGCGAATACCCAGCGGTTGTGATGCCGATCTTAAGCGGACCAAGAGTATTATTCCACAGAAACCTTCTGTATACAGGAGTCACAAGAGCAAAAAACTGTTTAACGATCGTAGGAGACAGAAATATGTTATTTTCCATGATCCAGAATGTCAATGAGCAACGGAGGTATACAACCCTTGCACTGCGCTTAGATCAGATCGCAAATGAATCCGAAGAAAGCAATCCGATGGATGATCTTGGAATCTAAAAAGTAAAAAATAAAGAGAAAAATGCCAGAAACCGTCATCTTTTAGAGGACGGTTTTTCTTGTTTGAAGTCCTTTTCAAACCTTATAATGAAGGGGAGGAAAGGAAGGGACATATGAAAGAAAAAAGACGTATGATATCAGAAGCAGCCAGGCAGTTAGGCCTTGAAACATATCATTTAAGAACATGGGAAGAAGAATTTTCCTTAACGATCCCTCGAAATGAAAAAGGATATCGTTGTTATGGAGACAAAGAAATACATACATTTGAACAGATCCGTGATATGAGAAATGCTGGATTAGACAGCGAAGAGATCAAACAGAAATTATCCGGAAATATCATTCCATTTCCGGAAGAAAAACAGATGAATACGTCTGATAAAATGATGCAGTTTCAAAAAGTGTTGGTAAAGATCATGGGACAGGCGATTCTGGAACAGAAAGATCATATTGCAGATCAGATCAGTTCTAAGGTTTCAGACAGAGTAGTAAAAGAAATGGATTATCAGTTTCGGCTAAGAGAAGCTGAAGAAGAAAAAAGATTTCAGAAACTGGATGAGATGATCAGAAATCAGCAAAAAGCAAGAGAAGAAATTGCAGCATCCAGAGAAAAACGAAGATTTTTCAGAAGAAAACGAAAAGAAAGATAAGTAAAGATTGTATTTGGATTCAGACAATATTATAATAAATTTATCAGCTCTGATCTGTAACAGATGAGGAGTGAATAGATAGAGTGAGGAATTCGAATATGAAGAAACGACCAAAGATCCTGGTAGTCGGAAGTCTTATGATGAATCAAGGCATAGAAACATCTGTGATCCCAGAAGAAGGACAGACAGTGATGGGTGAAGATATTAAGAAATCACCCGGAGGCAAGGGGGCTAATCAGGCAGTACAGATGGCTCGCCTTGGGGCAGATGTTACGCTGATCGGTAAGATCGGAAGAGATAGGGATGGAGAAGAACTGGTTAAAGTATGTAAAGAAGCAGGAGTGAACACGGAACAGATCATTTATGATGATGTGCTCCCAACAGGATCTTCGATTGTATTATTAGAGACTGTTCCAGGACAGAAAGTAAAGAAAAGATCGATCGTTATACCAGGGGCAACAACACAATTAACGGTTGATGAGATCGCATATCTGGAAGATGAGATGGACAAATATGATCTCGTTGTGCTTCAGAATGCGATACCGATGGAAGTCAATGAAGCAATTGCGGGCTATGCATATAAACATGAAGTTGATGTAGTATTGAATCCTATTCCGGCAAAGAAGCTTTCAAAAGAACTTATGGAGTGCGTTACATACCTGATCGTCAATGAGCAGGCAGCAAAATCAATGACAGGTATTAAGATCCATAGTGATTGGAAGAGGGAATGGACAAGATTTAATCTTGATGAAGCAAGAGTCGTATCTGCGGTGATTCGTGGACGAGGAGTACCAACAGTACTGATCACACTAGCCGAAAAGGGTGTGATCATGAACACACCAGAACGTTTTTACTATAAGAAAGCGATCGAAGATGTAGAAATGGTCGATCCAAGAGCCGCAGGAGATGCATTTATCGGGGCATTCTGTACAAGAATCTGTACGGATGATTCTATTGGAAAAGTGCTGACGATAGCGAATTATACAGCAGCTTTATCTATTGCAACAGAAGGGGCAATAGAATCTCTGCCAACATCGAAACAAGTAAGAGAATATATGGAACAAAAAAGAGATGCATAAAAATGCATCTCTTTTTTGTTGCTTGAACAATATACGTACCTGGAAATTATTCCTGGCTGATAGCTCCTGCTGGACATCCGTCTGCGCAAGCTCCACATTCCATGCATGTATCTGCATCGATTACGTACTGTCCGTCTCCTTCGCTGATAGCTCCTGCTGGGCAAGTTCCTTCGCAAGCTCCACAAGAAATACAAGCGTCTGAAATTACATATGCCATAGTTATATCCTCCTTATATAAATAGTATAATCATTAGTAGCGGGTAAACCCCGCTCGACCATTTCTATTTTAATATACTTAGGAAGGAATATCAAGTAATTTTGTTGTATTTTTAACAATAATAAGTGGAAAATTTATAAAGTTATTTTGACACTTTGAACAGAATGTATTATACTATGAATGTTAGTTTGAACTATTTTAGAAAACATGTATCGCAAAACATATTTTCTGAAAATATTATTAAATTTTATGGAGGAACAAACGAAATGGCAATTTCAAAAGATATGATCATCGCAGATCTGATCGCATTAGATCCAAACTACGCAGCAATTCTTATGGCATCTGGAATGGGATGTGTTGGATGCCCATCATCTCAGGGAGAAAGCATTGAACAGGCAGCTTATGTTCATGGAATGGACTTAGATGAACTGCTTGGAAGATTAAACGAATATGCTCAGACAAAAGAAGCATAATTAATCGAGCAATAAGAAATTAAAAGTGAAAAAGGACTATGTTCCTTAGTGTATTAAAAGCACTAAGAGATATAGTCCTTTCTTTTTTTGCGAATAATGATCAAAGTGGCAAAAGTACCAAAACTCATCATTAAAATCATAAAAACGTTGTTGAAAAATTGTAAAAACAACCAAAAAATATCACTCAAAAACCTTGATTTTATGCCAAATTTACGACAAAATGCAACAAACAACCTGACCGTAAGAATAATAAAAGGAGAGTGATAAGTCGTGGCAAATCGTGACACAATTTGTTGTAAAGCCATTCCTTGATGAGATATCTAAGATGAAATTTAGGGAAAAAGTCATGGGAGAATTAGTTGGGATTGTTCCTCGTAAGCTAGATGTTTCTATATTATTAAATATCGTTCGAAAATATGCAGATATTAAGGATGAAGAAGCTCTGAAAAGGGAATTCGCAGTAGCACTCAATCCAGAGACAGAAGAGGAAAAATCCGACAATGTAAGTACGAAGTTTCAGATTGGGCTGAAAGATGTTTTAGTAGAGGAAACGGTACAGGTATTAGATCATGTATTTCCTTGGGAAGATGCGATCCAAACGGTGGCCAAGCCGTTGCTGGATCGTGGGGATATCACAGAGAGATATGTTCAGAAGGCAATTGACAATATCAAAGCAGATAAACCATTTATCATGATCGCAGACGGAGTGATCATTGCGCATGCAGGGGTTGATGATGGAGCGAAAAGAGTGTGTTTATCATTGCTTACGATGCCAGAGAGAACGGATGTTTACGGATATATGGAAGCGGATGTCGTCATTATGATCGGAACTCCTGATCCAACGAAACATCTGGAAGTGTTAGAACAGTTAAATCACATTATTGAAGATAAAAAAAGCTTGCAGCTTTTAAAGAAAGCGAAAAAGCCAGAAGATATTATTAAACTTATTCAAAAACGAGAAAAGGAGAAGAAGAAATGTTAGAATCATTAAAAAAAGACGTTGTAGCTATGGCAAAACGTGCTCAAAAAGAAGGATTATGTAAACATTTATCTGGAAACTTAAGTGCAAGAGAT
>OGQJ01001275.1_pt1 | contig 23299 bp, 21 predicted proteins | sample 1553161 | NCBI WGS metagenome assembly OGQJ01 (sample SAMEA2579923, study PRJEB22360) | human gut metagenome | biome: human gut; feature: human-associated habitat; material: faeces | place: Denmark | collected 2008/2010 | reverse complement strand
CAAAGCGGCGCTGATTTCCGACGAAGAGGAAATTGCCCGCCGCAACGTTTGCCGGGAAATGCGGGAAGAACTGGGCAACCTCGGCATTTATGATTTTAAACTGCCTGCCGCGGCGTTTGAGGCCGCCGACGTGCCGGGAGCCTGCGACGACAACTTTGCCGTCAACCGCTGGAACGGGGAAGGGCACGTTTGGGCCGTCACTCCCCGCTGCTTTCTCTTAAAAACCGATGCCCGGACGCTTGAGCGGCTACAGGGTTTAAGCGAAAAGGGGCGGCGCGAGGCGTTTTCCGAAGCGCGGGGATTTTGTAAAATTCGTCTGACAGAAGCGCTTTCCCGTTTCGGCAAAAAAGGCGGCGCCGAAGTTTCCGAAGACGGCCGCGACATGGCTTCCGACTATCGTTATCCGCACGAATGGATGGTTTTGTGGATTCTGGCCGCGCGCGAACTGCGGCATGATGAAAAACTGCTGGTTTCCCTGGCCGGGGAAGTGCAGGCGGCCTGCGCCCATCGTCTGGATCTGTTTGATGCCGCCGATCGCATGCGGGTCGGGACGGGCAAATTGGCGGCGGCTTTCGGCGTGTCGCTGCAAACGGTAAAGAATATGCAGGAAAACATGAACGTCGTCTGGCGGCAAAAATGCCGGCCTGAGCGGGAAGAATGCCGACGTTGAAGGCCGCCGGCGGGGCAAAGGGCGTTTTGGACATAAATAAACAAAATAAAAGATTGCTTTTCCGGCTTTTTTCAATTATATTAAAACCGTTTGAAATTTTATTGTCACTATGTTTATGTCCAATTTTAAAAACTTTTGCTTATGGCTGATGAAAAGAAAGTTTTGAGTTCCCTGCTTGAGGCGATTCTGCAAATGGAACTTCCGAAAGAAGTTTATGCCGGATTTGCCCGGGAGATGATGACGCGTGCTGGACTTTCGCTTGACGACTGTTTCCCCGCGGATCAAACGGCACTGTTTCTGAAAAACGTCAGAAACAAGTGTGACGAACTGTTCCGATTGACGGAAAGTTCTCCTTTTTCCGCCGCCGCGGCCGAAATTCTGCCGTCGGCGTCCGAAAAGACGGAAACGGAGAAAATGCCGTTGGAAGACGAAAACGGTATTGTCGGCTATGTGCTCGGCGCCGGAGAGAAAAAAGGCGGGGCTTCTGCCGCGGAAGAAACGCCGCTGCCCGTCCCCCGCAAAGGTTACAGCCGCAACGGCAAAAAGCTGGGGCGGCCGTGCAAACGAAAGACGGTTGAAAACGAAAACCCCGCCGTTTCGGAACAGACGAAGACGGAAGAGGAAAGCGAGCTTCCCGTGCCGGCGGAACCGTCAGCGGAAACGAAAACCGGACCGCAGGAAGCGGCGCGAACGGAAAGCGAGCGGCCCCTTTCTTCCGCCGGAGAAGCGGCGGTTGACGAAGACGGTTTTACCGCGGCGGAAAGGGAAGAAATCGAAAAGCTGAAAATGGGTAAAGAATATTCCATGGATATCCTTTACCGCTGGCGTGACCGGATGGTTGTTTCCGACCGTGTGCTTCAGGAAGGAACGCCACTCGGCGTATTTGTGCCCTACAATCGCAAGGCGTTGGAGTATGAAAAGTTCGTTCTCTATTTCTGCGACGAAATTTCCGGCCTGCCGTTGAACAAGGCCGAGGCCTATGCCCGCAGCAAACTGCCGGCATACAAAGGGGAAAAATGGAAAGTTCTCGACAGCTGGCAGATTGAGGCGGCCGGGCAGGCGCAGCCGGAATTAAACCGGATTTTGAAAAAAATCGGCGGCGATCCGTTTGCCGGTTCTTACCTGACGCCCAAAACGGTTCATTACCACAAGATGCCGGACAAAATCCGTTATGCGGTGAACGTCCGCTGAGAAAGGCCTGTAAAAGAAGCGTCCCCGGGACGCTTCTTTTTTTGTGCCGCAAAGGGTTTACAAATGCCGGCAAAAGAGGTATAAAACAATCGGTTTGAAATTATTAATTAACTATGATGCATATGAAAAAAACTTTTGTTTTGCTGTTGTCGCTGCTGCTTTTTGCCGCCTGCGACAAAGAAGAGGAAAAGACAAAGCCGCAGTTTTCCCATCCGGTGGAGGAAGAAGAAAGCGCGGTGGTTGAAAAGCTTTATGCCGCCAGCATGCGACGGGAAGTTCCCTTTCCGTTTTCCGCGTATGTGCTGAGGTTGTCCGACGGTCGTGACGTTTACATGCTCCGCTACCGTTACAACCGGGATCTGCACGAAGGGGAAAGAATCCGTTATCGCGTTTTTTCTTTCTGTCCGGATGAAATCGCGGTGTTAAACGGGGTCGAACTGGGCGACGGAAGCGATGCTGCCGGCGAAGAAGGAAAAGGACAAAGCCGCGGGTTGGTGGCGAGTGATCCGATTGAGGCGGAAGTGACGGACATTTTCGACATGAAGATCCGTTACAGCCTGACTTTTCTGCCGATTGACACCTGGTTTATCGAGCTTGATGACGGCGGTCTGGTCTATGTGAAAAAAAGCAAGCTGAAGCTGGAACTGAAGCCGGGTGACCGGATCGTGTACAACGTTTACACGCTGTTTCCCAACGAAGTTCTGGCCATCAAGAAGCTGGAATGACGGAAAAACTCCCGGCCGGTCGGCCGCGGAGTTTTTTTGTGTCGGGAAAACGGGAAAAAGCGTTTGCTTTTTGCCGCTCTTGGGGTACAATCCGGCAGTAAAGGACAATAGTCGGATTTAAGGAACAGATGAAAAAGCATTTTTACATTTTTCGCCACGGACAAACGGTCTGGAACGCGGAAGGACGTCCGCAGGGCCAGCATCCCTATCCGGTTCCGCTGACGATGAACGGCCGCGAACAGGCGGCCTCTCTGGCGGAAAAGTTGGCAGACAGGAAAATCAAAAGGCTCATCAGTTCGGACCTTCTCCGCGCCGCCCAGACGGCGGAAATCGTGGCCGGCCGGCTGGGGCTGGAAATTGAGTACGATCCCCGCCTGCGGGAAGTGGATTACGGGAAGTTAAACGGCATGTACACGATTGAACGGGAAGAGAAATATCCCGATTTTCGCAAATGTTATGCCGATTACGGGGCAAAATTTCCCGACGGGGAAAGTTTCGGCGAAGTGGCCGAGCGGATGAAGGCGGCAATCCGCGACGCGGCGCAAAAATACAGCAGCCGCAACATTGCGCTTTCCACTCACGGCAACGCCATGACGGTGTTGATCAACGTTTTGTTCGGCCGCAGAATCTATCGTCTGGCCAACTGTGATTTTATTCATATAACTTATGATCCGGACAAGGATTTGTGGCAGGCCGTCGACATTCCGCCCGAACAGCCGTCGTTTGAACCCTCGTTTTTGAACTATTAAAGGAGTGCAGACCATGGGATTGTCAATCACGGGAGAAAACAACCGCCTGATAATCGTCGAAAACGAAAAAGAACGGGAATTGACGGAAGAGATCCCCGGGCTTGACATCGTCGTTAACGGAAACGACAATCTGGTCAGGATCGGTTTTCCGCAGGATTTTCAAAATTCGCGGCTGGAGATGTTCGGAAACGGCAATTGTTTTGAAAAGCAACGCAGCGGGGCCAAAACGAGCGGCGTGTTTTTTCATCTCAATCACGGAAGCCGGATCATTATCGGCCGCAATTGCCTTTTTAACGGCAATATATCCATTCTGGCCAAAGAAAAAAAAGGCGTTTCCGTCATTCTCGGCGATAACGTGATTATGGGAACCGGCTGCATCATTCGCACCGGCGACGGCCACACGATCGTTGACAAAGGCAGCCGCGATCCTTTGAACGAGCCGCAGGACGTCGTTATTGACCGCCATGTATGGATCGGCGCCCGCTGCATGTTGCTTAAGGGAACGAAAATCCGTGCCGATTCCGTCGTCGGTGCAATGTCCTTGGTCAACAGGAAATTTGAGGAGAAAAACCTGCTGATCGCCGGCGTTCCCGCCCGTGTGATTCGCGAGGGGATAGACTGGGACATATGCGATTACATTTCTTATACCGAAGTTGACGAAACGCCGAGTCCTAAACGGGAAACGTTGTTTTCATCAATTTTCAAAAAGTGAGAATAAAAAAATAAAACCGTTTTTTCATACGGTTGAGGACAAAATACAAAAAAAATCGCCAAAAATATTGACAAATTACGGAGAAAGGCGTATACGTCTTTTCTGTAGTTAACTATTATTTATTCACTTATTTATTTTTCAAAACATATGGAAAAGTTCAAATTAAACAATGGTGCGACCATTGTCATTGCCGAGTGTTCATCAAAAGAGTTGTCAGTATCGGTAACCGTAAACGTAGGTCATGTCAATGAACCGAAACTCGGAATTGCCGCTCTGTACGAAAACGTGCTCATGAAACAGGTTAGCCGGGTGCAGACCGTTTACGGCGGAACCGTCACCAGCTTTTTCACCGGATGTGAAAAAGAAGAACTGGAGATGACCATGTCGAAGATGGCAAACCTGATCAAGGCTCCTCATCTGGGAAGCGATCTGATTCAGGCCGCCGCGTTCGACATCGTGGAACATACCCGTGACCTGGCTCCGTTGGTAAAACGACAGATGAAGCTTCTCTACAAACACACCGCGTTCGGCAAAAAACGCGTTTTGTGGGATGCCGAAAGCTACATCAATGCGATTGAGAGCTACGGTGCTCCGGATCTCAAAGAGTTTGCCGACAAATACTACACCGGAAAGAATCTGGTGGTTGTGGTTGCCGGCGGCCATGTCGGAAAAGACGAGGTTAAAACTCTGGCGGAGAAATATTTCGGAGACATTCCGGCCGGCGAACGCCAGCGCGTGCAGAAGTCGATCTATACCGGCGGTTACAATCTGATTCCGTCGGACGGAAGTTATCGTCAGATTCTGCTGGGATGGGACGTAACCGAAATCAAAGGTTCTTCCAGCGCCAACGTAATGATGTCGATGCTCTCAAAACGTCTGGAACGTTCGTTCAACGAAGTGTACGATCCGGTAAGGAACGTGAAGATTCCTCGGCCGACGGATGCGCAGATTGAGGTGAAAATCGCCGGTTATTACGGACGCCGCACGCTCCGCATTTCGGTGACTTCTTCCCAGTTGTCGACCAACGAAATGCTCGACATCGTCTGCCAAAACGTTTCCCGTCTGCAAAATACGGAAGCGTCGGAACGACGGATGGAAACCTCTAAGCAATGGGCAATGAGCGAAAAACTCTGGCTTTTCTCACAGCCGCAGCCTGCCGCCGTGGAAACTGCCTGGCAGTTGTTCGGAAAAGGCGAGATGTACGACATCAACGACCGGATCAATTACATCTGGAACGTGTCGGCTCACGAAGTGAAAATCATCTCCCGCGAAATTTTCGCCGCCCCGCTGACAATGGTGCTCTACACCAATGAGCCTCACTATTCCTATAAGGAAGTGCAGGAAAAGCTCAAATAAGTGAAACTTTTTCTATCAAAAGGAGTCTGCGTGAAGCAGACTCTTTTTTTATGACATTTCTGACGGAAATTCCGAATTTATTTGGAGACTGAACGCCTTAGTTCCGGAACGACGCCGTTTTGTACCTTGGATCATGATCAGTTACGTTTGCAGCCGTTCAGGCCCCGGGTTGCCGGGGAATGACTGTTGTCCATGTCGAAGCGGCGTTGGGCGTTTTTTTTGCCATTGACCGTTTTTTGCTGTTGCATATCCGGCAAAAGGCGCTATACTGAAAAAGCCTATAAAATTATTCAAATATGAGATTATTTTCTTTTCGCAAGCCGTTATCGCTGAATGTGATGGACGGAACGTGTGTTGTCAACGATTTGGCGCGAAATTACAAGTATGTCAGGGTGCATCATCCTCAGCTTGGAAACGTTTTGATGTATGAGGATATTTTGATTCCCGGCACCAAGGCCTACTATACCGCCAAGGGAAAGTTCATCCTGCTGGAGAAAAGGTTCGTCAGCCGTTGTGAAGATCCCGGCTCTCCCGGAAAACCCGGCAAAGTCGAACGTATTGTCTTTACGCAGAGGTATCTGGCAAACGGTGACTGCTGTGAAACTCACCGCGTTTACCTTACCAACGGGACTGTTGCCGATCGGTTGACGGAACGCAGTTTTACGCTGCAAATCGGCGCCGAAATTTATGTTTTGAAATCCCGGCTGACAAACGGTGTTTGGCAGAGAAAGGGTGAACTTCCCGCCGCTGCCGTTCTCCGCTGGAAAAATGCTCTCCGCGCCTGTTGCCGGCGCTGATGTCTTTAATGTTCCCGAAACCGCTGCCGGTTTCGGGAACAAATTTTATGCGGCGACGGACATCCGCGCTTGTATATTTGTAAAAAATGGCTTACGTTATTTCCATGTACAATTTTTCAAGGAGAAAAGCACATGCGTTTAGCAACTTGGCTGTTAATGGGCTGTATGGGGTTGTCCTCGGCGGTTTCGGCCGCGGAAAACATTGTCGGCGAAGACAAGAAGACGGAACTGGAAATCAGCATTTACAACAACGATCTGGCTCTTGTCAAAGAGCAGCGGAAAGTTGAGTTGAAACAGGGCGTCAACGATATCGCTTTTGAAGGCGTAGCCTCCCGGATCAAACCGGAAACCGCGCTGTTGGACGCGCCGGGAATCAAGGTGTTGGAGCAAAATTACGACTATGACCTGCTGACGGCCAACAACATTATCGACAAATCCGTCGGAGAAAAAGTGAAAACCGTGACGGTCAATCCCGCAAACGGCGAAAACATTTTTGACAGTGCGGAAATTGTCAGCGCCGCTTACGGCCAGCCGCTGCTGAAGTTCAGCTATGGCATTGAAGCTCATTTTCCCGGCCGGCTGGTGTTTGAAAAGCTGCCGGACAGCCTGCGCGGCGAACCGACGCTGATTGCCAAAATCGACAGCGGCGAAACGGCGGCGAAAGACATTTCTCTGGCTTATCTGACCGGCGGTATCGGCTGGAAGACCAATTATGTGGCCAAAGTCGTTTCCGGCGAAAAACTTAACCTGACCGGTTGGGTGACGATCAACAACGAGTCCGGCGCCGATTATAACGATGCTAAAGTGCAGCTGATTGCCGGCGACGTCAATCAGGTTGCGAATGCCGGCGGCGTCCGTCCGCTGATGATGATGGCCAAGGCAAGCCGTGCCATGGACAGCTATGCCGCGGCCGAAAGCGCTCCGGCGTCGGAAAACTTAAGCGGCTATCATCTTTACAATCTGCCTTTGAAAACCGATATTAAGGACAAGCAGACCAAACAAATCAGTCTGCTTGAGAAAAACGACGTTGCTTATAAAAAAGAAGCGTACATGCGTTCCCCGCTTTATTTCAATTATAATTCCGCGGCAGAATTCAAACAGGTTCATCCGGACATGGTTTACGTACTGCAAAATACTGAAGCCGGCAACCTCGGACTGCCGCTGCCGTCGGGAATTATGCGTTTTTATGAAAATGACAATGACGGCAGCATGCAGTTTATCGGTGAAAATTCGATTTCTCATGTTGCCAAAGGCGAAGAAATGCGCTTAAACCTCGGCAGCTTTTTCAATGTGTTTGTCAGCGGAAAAATTGCCAAGATCAGCAAACTTTCGGAAAACAGGACGCAGGAGGAAGGCGAAGCCTGTGCCACTCTGACCGCGCGTTACGCCTATGACGCCGAAGTTACCTTCAACAATGCCGACCTTCATGCGCAGGAAGTGGTGTTTGAACAAAATCTCGGCGGTGAGGCGGAAGTGGAAAACGAAAGCCTGAAGGGCAGTCTGAAAGATGCCGGCACCTATGTCTGGAAGGTTACGGTTCCGGCGGAAGGAAAGCAAAAGCTGACTTTCCGCGTCGTTGCGCCGTACAAGACCCGGAGCTGCCGGTAAACGGCGGCCTTAAAAAACGCCGGGTGTGCGCCCGGCGTTTTTTTTATCGGAAAAACTGCCGTCTGGGCCGGCAGAGTCCTTTTGTGCGTTTTCCGACAGATTATCTGCCGAGTTTCAAGTGCAAAATCGGAAACGGATTGCCCTGATCGTCAAGCGGACTGCGGCCGTCAACGGCAAAACCGTGCTTGCGGTAAAATTTCAGGGCGGCGGGATTTTGCTCGTTGACGTCAACCAACGTGACGCCGCGTTGTCTGACGGCAAAAGTCAGCAGTTCGGAACCGATTCCCCTGCCGAAACAGTCCGGCGAAACGAACAGCATTTCGGCCTTACCGTCGGCAAGGCCGATAAATCCGAGAATTTTTCCCCGTTCCGAAAACGCATACAGTTCCGGAATCTGTGCCAGAGCGGAACGGACTTCGCTTTCAAGCGCGAGAATGTCCCGTTCGCTCAAAAAATGATGCGTAGCTCTGACGGAAGCCTGCCACAGGCAGACCAGTTCGTCCGTCTGCCGGTCGTCGGGCCGGGTGATGTCGATAATTTTTTTTGTTTGTTCGGTCATGCTTACATCCTTTGGAGTATTTCCTTGAAATAGTTTATCACCGCTCGCACCCGGGGCAGGTCCTTGACCCGTTTGCGGCTGAAAAGGTAGATGCTTATATGACTGTTCCAGTCAAAATTGTCAAGACAAATCAGGCCTTCCTCGGCAAAGCGCAGCGGCATGATGCAAATGCCGGCATTGTTACGCACGGCGTCGATAACCGATCCGCTGGAGTTGGAAATGTAACGGACGTTTTCCGAGTTTTTCAAAATCTCCCGGTATTGCTTGTCATAATAAACGGGATCGGACTTGCAGACGATACGGTGGTTTTTGATAATGTCTTTGATGTTTTGCGGGTAGCCGTATTTTTTCAAATAAGCGGGAGAGGCAAACAGTTTGCATTCAATGTTTTTGACGGCAAGGACAGTCACGTCCTTTTCCTTCGGCTCGCAGTAGGAGATGCCTATGTCCAGGTTGTTGTATTGCAGCTGCAGACTGTCCTGAAAAATGATGCTTTGTATCTGGATGTCGGGAAAGCGGGAGAAAAAGGCGTCTATGTCGTAAAACATCAGGTTGCTGCTGATGCCGACGTCCATTCCGACCTTGACCGGGAAGAAATTTGGGGTGTTTCTGCCGTTTTCGGCATACATTTGCTGCAAGAGTTCTTCCATCCGGGAAGCGTTTTCGGTGAATTTTACGCCTTTGGGCGTCAGGGTGCAGCCGTGTTCCGAACTGATGACGAGCTGCAGGCCGAATTCCGCTTCCAGGTTGCCGATGTATTTGTTCAGGGTGTCTACCGAGGCGCCGATGGCTTCCGCCGCTTTGCGCTTGCTGCGACATTCTCCGAGGGTGGAAAGCATAAACAGGCTTTCTATGTTTTGTAGGTCTTTGCGGTTTATCATAAAATATCTTGCCTTTAATAATTGTTTTTAAAAAAAACATTACCTTGAAGTTGTAATTAGCATCATACAATTATACCTTGTACAGTCAACAATAAAATTCTTCTTTTGTATGCTTTTGTATAAAATTACAACCTTTGGTTTATGACAAATGAAAAAACCGGATGCAAATGTCCGGTTTTTTTAAGTTTTGGCGTCTATTTTAAGATGGAAACCGCCAGCTCAATGTCCGCTTCGTTTCTTTCCCGGCTTTCCCGTTCGCAGCGCAGGTTGGTAAAAGCCGAAGCGCGGTCGATCGGCACGTTGTCGTCGGCGTTGAACGTACAATAGTCCGGAATCAATCCTATCTTGTCGATTTTCTGGCCGGAGGGGGTATAGAAATGCGCCGTCGTCAGAGCCAGTTTGCCGCCGTTTTCAAAACTGTACATTTCCTGAATGCTGCCTTTGCCGAAGCTGTTGGTGCCGACCAGTTTGGCCTGAACCTGTTCGCTGAGGGCGGCGGCCACCACTTCGGCGGAAGAGGCGGTGTTGCCGTCGATCAGGATGACGACCGGCAGGTTAAAGCCGGTTTCCTCGTCGGCGTTGTAATATTTGACCGCGCCATTGTCCCTGCCTTTGACCGAGGCGATGATGCCGCCGTCAATGAAAATGCCGGCCACGTCGATGGCAGCCGTCAGCAGACCGCCGCGGTTGCCCCTGAGGTCAAGAATCACGCCTTTGGCCGCGGGATAATCCTTGAGGGCGGAAAGCACGTTTTGTTTGGTGGCGCCGTTAAAGCTGCCGATTCTGATGTACAAAACGTCGCCGATCATCCGCCGGGCAAAAAGCCTTAAGGGTTTGGGAGCATCATTCTCCGTTTCGTCAAGCTCCGAATAATAGCGGGAATTGTCGTTAAGGCTTTCCGCCGCGGCGGCCATTACTTTTTCGATCAGTTCAAAGTCCCGTTCGGCGGCTTTCGGCGAGTTTTTGACGGCCGCTTCCGTCACCTCCAGGGTGATTTTGGCCCAGGCATCAATGTCATCGGGGTTTTCCGGTTTATGCCACAGGTCGACCTGCTGCCTTTTGTAATAGAGATAAACCATTTCCCTGCCGTCGGCGAAAAGCAGATCCCTGTCGATTGCCGTCAATCCCTGTAAACCGTTGACTGTCAAACGTTCGGCTGTTATCGGTTCGGCGTGTTTTTCGCCGATGGTAGTGTAGAATGCGGTAATCAGCGAAAGCTCGTCGGCGCGGACGTTGCCGGCGGCAAACAGGAAGATCAGCAGCAGGAGCAGTTTTGGCATCGGTATTCAGGCTTTCTTATCGGGGCGCTTAGTGTTTTTTTTGCGTTCTTTGTTTTTTGTCTTGGTTGCTTTTTTCTTTTTTGCCTTGCTTGGGCGGGCGGGTTTTTCTTCCCTGACGGGGTCTTCGCCCGCATAGCGGAAGATCAGGCCGCCGCTTTCCGGCGAGGCTTCGCATAAGACGACGGCAAGCTTTTGTCCGAGACGGAACTTCAGTTTGTTTTCCGTTCCTTTAAGACAGCTGCCGGCGTCAAGCAGGGTATAATAGTCTTTCGGCAGCGAGCGCATCGGAATCAGCCCTTCGGCGCCGAGGCTTTCTATTCTGACAAAAATTCCGGCGTTGGTCAACCCGCTGATTTTAACTTCAAATTCGGTTCCCGTCAGCGGCTTCAGATAAAGCGAAAGATAACGGGCGGTTAAGTCCCTTTCCGCCGCCGCGGCCGCGCGTTCGGCGGTGCAGAGATGATCGGCGGTTTCGGCAAAGGCGCGTTGGGACGGCATTTCTTCTTCCTCCGGGGAAAAGGCACAGGCGTTGACCAGTGCCCGGTGGATCAGTAAATCTGCGTATCTGCGGATCGGCGAGGTAAAATGAACGTATTCTTTCAGACCAAGTCCGAAATGCCCGATGTTTTGCGGAGAATACTGCGCCTGACATTGCAAACGCAGAACCAGGTCGTCAATGCCGGCGCCGCGGTCCTTTTGCCGGCAAAGTTCGATAAGGCGGTTAAAATGTTCCGGCTTTAACGCCTGACAATCCGGAAGTTTTAGTTTAAGACTGTCAAGCAGCGGTTTGATTTCTTTTAATTTTTCTTCTGACGGACGGTCGTGGACGCGATACATGACCGGTTGTTTGGAGAGCTGCAGCCGGCGGGCGGCGGCCACATTGGCAGCGGTCATGAATTCTTCGATGATTTTGTGGCTGACGAGGCTTTCCCGTTTTTCAACCGCAGCCACGTTTCCGTTCTTGTCAAGGCGGATTTTGACTTCGGTCGTTTCCAGCTCCAGCGCCCCGCGCCTTTTGCGGGCCAGAGCCAGCGCCTGATAAGCTTCGTAAAGAGGCGCGATCGCCGTTTTGAAAAGCTTTTTGGTCCGGCCGTTGAACTCGCCCCGGATTGCCGCTTCCGTTTCTTTGTAAGTCAGCCGGGCGGCGGACTTGATGACAACCCTTCGGAATTCCCAGTCAAGCAGGTTTCCCGCCCGGTCGATCTGCATGAAACAGGCGATTGCCGGGCGCTTGACGCCGGGGTTGAGCGAGCAGAGGTCGTTGCTTAGGATTTCCGGCAGCATCGGGATCACCGTCTGCGGCAGATAAACGGAATTGCCGCGGCGGCAGGCTTCGCGGTCGAGTGCGCTGCCCGGACGCACGTAAAAAGATACGTCGGCAATGGCAACGATCAGCCCGAAACCGTCGTCGGTGCGGCAGGCGTAAACGGCGTCGTCAAAGTCTTTGGAGTCGTCGCCGTCAATGGTGACGAACGGCAGTTCGCAGAGGTTGACTCGTTCGGAAGCGGCAAAATCGGGAAATTTCCGGCATTCGTCGGTTACGTCCCGTTCAAATGCCTGCGGCAGTTTGTATTTTTGCGCGATCAGCACTTCGTTTAACTTTTCCATGCTAAACGGGCCGAGGTTTTTAACCACCGACACCTGTCGGGCGGCGCCGCTGCCGCTGACAGCGATTTCGACGAAGTCACCGTTTTTCAGAGTTTTGTTTTCGCCGAGGACGATCGGTTTGGCGCCGCGTTCCACCGGTGTTACAAGGCAAACGTGGTTTTGCCGCTCAATCGTTCCGAACAGGTTTTCGCCCGTTTCCGTCCGTTCTCCGGCAAGGCGGGAGACTGCTTTGACGCAAAATCCTTCCGCCGTTTTCTGCAGTTTTCCCAAAAATTCGTCGCCGACGGCCGGTGCCGGCAGCCGGCGGCTGCTTTTAAGCGGAAAATTCCGGTTTTTGTATTTTCCGTCGAGGGCGGCGGCCAACAGCTCGCCGTCTTTGTCGACGGCGGTTATTTTGAACGGAACGTAACGTTCATCCGCCTTGTCGTTATGTTTTCTCATGGGCGGAACTCGGCAACAAGGGCGGTATGGTCGGAGGGTTTGGGCGCCAGCCGTGGGCTTTTGTCGACCGTACAGGAAAGCAGCCGGTCAACCGCCGGCGCGTTCAGAAACAGATAGTCTATCCGCATGCCGAAATCGGCGGCGAGGGCGTTGCCGGTATAGTCCCAGAAGGTATATCCCGGGTCTTTCGGATGCAGGGTGCGAAACGCGTCGTAAAAACCGCCGTGGCACAGGGCGTTCAGCTTGCGCCGCACTTCCGGGAGAAAAAGGGCGTCGTCGGCAAAGGGTTTCGGATCATAAACGTCGTTTTCGGTCAAAATGACGTTGAAGTCGCCGCCGAGAACCACCGGACAGTCAAGTTTCCGCAAATCTGCGGCATGGCGGAGAAAAGCGTTCATCCATTCCAGTTTGTAGAGATATTTGGAACGGTCGGCAACATCGTTGTAGGGCGGGTTGCCGTTGGGCAGATAAATTGAGGCCAGCCGCCAATTCTGCCCTTGTACCGAAACTTCCGTTTCGAGATATCTGGCGTTTTCGTCATCAAAACCCGGCAGCCCTTCGCGGACGACGGAAAGCGGATGCCGGCTCAGCACCGCCACCCCGTTGTAGCTCTTCTGTCCGAGCATTTTCGCCTCGTAGCCGGCGGCGCGGAGTTCAAAGAAGGGAAAGTTGTTGTATTCGCTTTTTATTTCCTGTACCAGAACGACGTCGGGCGCCGCTTTGGCAAGCCATGCGGTCAGGTTTTCGATCCGGGCGTTAATCGAGTTCAGGTTGTAGGCGGCAATTTTCATAAATTTATACCTTTACTATTTGATCTTTTATAATGTATATTACTTTTAATTTGATTGAAAGCTAAAAAAACGCCTTGGCGCATAATATATGTTTAAGGCGGAGGTAACAGGAGAAAAGATGATGTTAAACGGTTTTCCGGACAATTTCCGAATGGGCGACGATGATGTTTTAAACGAGTTCCGCCAAAAACAGGCAAATTTTGATCTTGAGGAAAAACGCAACGAAATCAATAATTCCCGCAGTCTGTTCATCGGCGCGCTGGCCGGTCTGGCAATGGCGGCCGTGGTCGGCTGGTTCGTGCTGGCGCCGCAGTACCAAAGCGGCGAAGAAGAGGAAGTTCCGGTGATCCGCCGTCCGCAGGAAGAAGTGAAAATTCCGCCGGTGGAACCCGGCAGTGTGGAAATTTCCAACCAGGAAAAAACCGTCTACGACATTATTGAGCGCAAACCCGAAAATCAGGAGGAAGCCAACGTCCTGCCGCCTTCCGAACAGCCGAACGCCGACGCCATTGAAGCGTTGGTCGAAGAGGTAACCGCCAAAGAAAACGCCGCGCCGGCTGCCCAAACAAACGAGATCCGGGCGGAATCGCTGGCCGCGCCGGCCAAACCGGCAGAGGTAAAGACGGAAAAAGCGCCGGTCGTTCCGGTTACGGCTGAAGCCTCCGCCGAAAAGGAAAAGCCTGTCGCAAGCAGGGCCGAAGAGCCGGTTCCGGCAGAAACAAAGGCCGTCAGAACGGCAGTTAAGGCCGAACGGCCCCCGCCGAAGGCCAAAGAGGGCGGCTTTGCCGCACCGCCGCGGCAAAGCAGGAAACAATTGCCAAAGGAGCCTGGCAGATTCAGCTGATGTCTTCGCCCAACAAGGCCGCGGTTGAAAAATCGTGGAAAACCATGTCGGCAAAATACAAGATTTTGTCGGGGCTGCCCCATGAGGTCAGCAGCGTTGATCTCGGCGCCAAGGGAACCTATTACCGCCTGAAAGCCGGCAGTTTTGCCACCAAGGCCGAGGCCGCCGCTTTGGCCGCCGGCGGCAGCTGCTTTACCGCAAGGAAATAGCGATGGAAGTGTATCTCGGCGTTGCCGTTTCCCTGTGTTCCGTTTTTCTGGCGATCGTATTGCACGAGGTGGCGCACGGCTATGCCGCCTATATGCTCGGAGACGATACCGCCAGGCGGGCGGGGCGGCTGTCGCTCAACCCGCTTAATCATATCGACCCGTTCGGTTCGGTTTTTCTGCCGCTGTTTTTGCTCTGGAGCGGCACCGGCTTTTTGTTCGGCTGGGCCAAACCGGTTCCGGTCAGTTTTTACCGGTTGAAGAAATTTCCCCGCGACATGCTGATTGTTTCCGGCGCCGGCATTGCCGCCAACCTGGCGCTGGCACTTGCGGCCGGGCTGATATTCAGTCTTTTTCCCGGGATGCCCGGCTTGCTGAAGCTGTTTTTGCTGTATTTTGTCATCAGCAATCTGGTGCTGGCGTTTTTCAACCTGCTGCCGATCCCGCCGCTGGACGGCTCCAAACTGTTTTTCGGCTGGATCCGCCGTCCGTGGGCGCAAAAGTATGTTTCTTCCGACCGTTACGGATTGGCGGTGCTGATCGTTGCGGCCGTCGTTCTGCCTGCTTTCGGCGCTGCGTTCGGCGTGCCGGTGATTGACCCGCTGCGCTGGTATCTGTCGGGAGTGTTGTCCTGGTTTATGGAAATATTGGGAGGTTAGAATCATGTTGTCGGCGTTGGTTTCGGTAAGCAGCCTGAGTTTAAGCGACGAGGAAAAGCGCTGGTTGGAAAAGTATCAGCCGGCAGGCGTTTCACTGTTTGCCCGCAATATCCCCGATGCGGATCAGCTGCGCCGCCTGACCGGGGAAATCCGCGCCGCGGCCGGCCGCGACGATATCCTGATTGCCGTTGACCAGGAAGGCGGACGGGTTCGTCGTCTGAGCGGCTCTGATTTTCATCCTGCGGCGTCGCAGTATGTGCTCGGACAACTGGACGAAGAAATGGCTGCCGCCCATGCGGAAATTATCAGTAACGATTTGCGCCGGACGGGGATCAATTTCAATTTTTCACCGGTGCTGGATATGGCTTATCCCGCGACCCATCCGGTTTTGAAATCGCGTTGTTTCGGCAGCAGCGAACAGAAGACGGCGCTGCTCGGAAAGGCGATGATCAGCGCCTACCTGTCCAACGGCGTCTGTCCCTGTATCAAACACATGCCCGGGCACGGACGGGCGGGAACGGATCCCCATCTGGGGCTGCCGGTTTTAAATAATGCTTTGCCGGAATTGGCAAAGGATTTTTATCCGTTTACCGAAAATAACGACTGCCCGGCGGGCATGACCGCCCATATCGTCGTCAGTGCGGTCGACGACCGTCTGCCGGTAACTTTGAGCAAAAAAGCGATTGATTACCTGATTCGCGGTCTGATTAACTTTAACGGTTTGCTGATCTCCGACGCCATTGACATGAAGGCCTTAAACGGCAGTGTCGGGGAAAAGGCCGCGGCGGTAATTGCCGCCGGCTGTGATCTGGTCTGCTATTGCGGCGGCAAAAGCGACGACCTGGCGATGCTGGCGGAAAACTGTCCGCAGGCTTCCGACCGCACGCTTGAACGGCTGCAGACGGTATATGAAGTCATAGCCCGGCCGGACAAACCGCTTGATACCGTTTTGACAGACCGCTATTACCGGGCGGTCGGTCTGGTTGAGGAATATGACGAAACTTATGATGCCACCGAAGTGCTAAACCGGATGCAGAAAGGAAACGACGCGCGGTGAGCTGACTTTATCTGTCAATTAACCTTCCGCCTGTTTACGCGGGTTGTATTGTCCGTTCCGAACTGCGTTCGTTCGGCCCAAAGCTTCGCAAGCCCTGCGGCCGGGACGGATGTCGGTCTGCCTGCCGGAGAAGACGTTCAAACCATGAAAAAAACATCCCGTTGAAGCAGGGATGTTTTTTGTTTTCGGAACCGCCTTTGCCGCTTTTACGGTTTGGCGGCCGGCGCGGCGGAAGAAGCTTCTTCGCCGTCTTTCGTCAGCAGTTCCAGATCGTTGGGAAAATTGACGTCAAGGCAGGTTTCGGCGTCGCTTTCAACCAGGCTGAGATAATCGGAATGTTCAAGAAAAACCTGACGCAGATGAGAATCTTCCGGCACCAGATCCGCCGTCGGATAAAGGTCGCTGCTCCACAGAACCGGATTGTATTTGTGCCCGCCGTACGCGGAGACCAAAAGCTGGCGTTCTTTGCCTTTGTTGAAAGACTTTATCATCCGGTTAAGGTATTCGGCCGTAATGTTCGGCATGTCGGCAGGGATCAGCAGCGCGCCGTCGCAGGAGGAGGGCACCGATTTCAGCCCCAGCCGGATGGAGGTTTTGACGCCCGAAGCGTAGTCGTGGTTGCGCAATATGTTGATGTCGATGTTTTCCAGATGTTCTTCCAGGTTTTCCGCGTCATGTCCGGTAATTACGAAAACCGGCGAAGCCTTTGACCTGACGGCGGCTTCCACCGCTTTCATGAACAACGGTTTGCCGCCTATTTTGACCATCAGTTTGTTGCGTCGCGCGCGGGAGCTGACACCGGCGGCCAGAATGACCGCGGCAATGGAGGGTTCTTTCTTGTTTTTCTTGTCGTCCGGCGCAATAATCCTGTTTTTTTCCTCATTGCTTAAAATCTCGTTGCCGAGGAAGACGTTTTGCTCAAAAGCGAAATCGCTTTGCGTGATTTTGTCTTTTTTGACCGCGATGCGGATGAAGCGGTCTGCCAGCGGTGACACCGTCTTGTCGTAATTGTACGGCATATGAATAATCTTGGCGTTGCGTTTGACCGCAATCATCAAATCAGGCGCGTCGGCTTGGGGAATGTGGGAGCAGACGATGCTGTCGACAATGGTTTTCAGCGCGGCCGGCGCGGTGTCGTCGGGGTGACAGGCCGGCATGCCGGGAACGATCATCACGACGCGGTGCCTGCCGGCGGCATACGCCACCGCTTCGGCAATGCCGTCAACGGTATGCGGACAACTGTATTCGGCAGTAAATTCCAAACCGAACGGCGTGTAGTTTTTGACCATTTTGCGCACGATTGCGGAAAAATGTCCGTTTTCCGCCGCGTCGTCGTAGAATTTCGTATAAATGACCGCCGCCTGTTCGTTTTTGGTTTCTTCTACCGAAAGCAGCGGTTCGTTGCCGGAAAGCTTAAAATCGATTTCCTCCAGCAGCTCTTCTTCCAGCGCCGGCGGACAAACCGACAGAACGGCGATGACTTCGCCTTTGCGGACGTTTTGATAAGGGGCGATCGTGTTCAATACAACCTTGGAAGACATACGGTTGAATTTCAACAGCCGGTTTTCCTGGCAGATGAAGATGCCGTCGCGATCGGCGGCGATTTTGCACAAATTGTGCTCCGGCGTGACGTAAACGACGTTTTTACCGGCGATTCTCGGCGCCAGGTTGGAAAGCGCGTTTTCCGCCGAAAGATCGGCCACGCCCATTTCTCCGGCGGTGATTTTCCTGATGCCGGTCATTTTGAGGTATAATATGTCTTCTTTGCTCAGTTTATGCCCGCGGGGAAGGATTCCGGTATCAAGACGTATGTCGTTAAGCAGTATTTTTCCGTCGGCGCGGTTTATGTCAAATTCGCCAATCCGCATGAGTGTTTACCCCCAAACATTGTTTTTCACGAAAAGGTTAGCGCAAGAACAAATTTTCGTCAATAAATAATAAGCGGAATGCCGGAAAAGGTGGGATAAACGGAGATAAAAATTGACGACTCCGGCAACAGGTATAAAATAAGGACGTTTTTAACCGACTGCTGACAAGGACTGGAAAAGATGAAAAAGAAAATCTGCGGACTGTTGCTGACGGGGCTGGCGCTGACGGCTTGCGGCGATTTGTCCGGTTACATGCGGGCGGACAGGAATGCGCCGTTCAAAACCAGACTGCGGGCCTGCATGCTGAGCGAGGCCAACGACAAACTGCAAAACGGCACTTTGCTGGACAAAACGCTGAAGGAAACGGCCGACGAAATTGCCGACGACTGTCTGCGCAAACTGGCGCTGCAATCGGCCGGGCTGGACGATGAGGCGGTTTCGACGGCAGAGAGCATTCTCGACCGTTTGGTCAATGCCGGCAAATAACGTCCGGAGCAAAAAACGAAAAGGCCCCGGTTTGTCCGGGGTTTTTGTTTGAAAAAAATCCGTGCCGTCTTTATTTGCCGCCGGGAAAACGGACGCCGTCATATTCTTTGCCGTCTTTATTTGCCGCCGAGAAGGCGGGTGCCGTCATATTCTTTGCCGTTTTTATTTGCCGCCGAGAAGGCGGGCGCCGTCATATTCTTTTTGCAAAGTGGAAATTTCCACTTCGGTGTAACGTTGGGTGGTGGAAAGCGAAGCGTGTCCGAGCAGCTCCTGAATGGATCGCAGGTCGGTTCCTTCCGCCAGCAGATGAGTGGCGAACGAATGGCGCAGGGCGTGCGGCGTTACGTTGCCTGGAAGATGCAGTCCGTCGCGCAGCCGTTCCGTCAGCCGCTGGACGATTCGCGGATTGAGGCGTCCGCCGCGCACGCCCAGAAACAACGCTTCGTCTTCGTGAACATGGTAAGGGCAGGCGTTGAGATAATCTTCGATTCTTTTAATCACCACCGGCAGCATCGGCACCAGCCTTTCCTTGCCGCCTTTGCCGCGGACGCGGAGAATGTCGCCGGTTTTAAGGTCGGCCGGAGTTATGGACAAGGCTTCCGAAATGCGCAGCCCGCAGCCGTAAAGCAGGGTAAATACCGCCTTGTCGCGCAGCATGAGCCAGTTTTCGTTTTCCTCTTGTCCGGCCTCGTTGACCAGCTTAAGCGTTTCTTTGACGCCGACAGCTTTCGGCAGCACTTTGTTTCTGCGCGGGGATGAAAGGATGCTGACGGCCGGGTTTTGAACCAGATTCTGCCGATCGAGCCAGCGGAAAAAATTGCGGATGCTTGAAAGTTCGCGGGCAATGGTGCTTTTTTCTTTGTTGCCGGCGCTGCGGGCACCGATAAAACTGCGAAAGTCGCGGATTTTCAGTTTTTTCAAAAGGCCGAGCGATACTTTTCCCTCCGGGCAGAGGTCTTCCCGGGCTGCCAGAAAGGCGGTGAACAAAGCCAGGTCGCGGGCATAGGCGTCAACCGTGTGTACGGAATAGCGGCGTTCGTCCAGCAGCCATTGGCGCCAGCTGCGGATCGCTTCGTTTAAAATGCCGTCGGCATGAAATTTTATTTCCTCTTTCATGAAAATAAATTTTATCCGCCGAAGTTTAAGATTTTGTAAAGCTTTGTTGACAAAGGCGGAGAATAATATAAGCTGTTAAATACGCAAATACGATTAACACATTATTATAAACCGTTTTTAAAATACAAACGTCATGGAAACAACAAGCAGATGGTATAAGATCACGCGGGCACAGTTCGTGATTTATACCGACCCGGAAACCGGAAAAATCATCAGCCGCAATCTGATCATGCTGGAAGGAGGTGCCTGCCGGATTTTTGAATACCCGCGGGACGGCGTTCAGATGATGCTGCTGAAAACGGGCGACAGTCTGAAGATCGAAGGTTCTTCACACTCCGGCCCGGTCATTATGGTCAAATAGGCTTGAACAGTCTGATGTTTAGAAAAATCCCGTTTGCTTTTGCGGCATACGGGATTTTTTTTTGCATGACAAGGCGTGTGTTGAAGGCATATATTCGTTTCAGGCGTATTCCTCATGGAAAAAGTTCATGAATTTGCGCAGCGCCGAAGGTTTGGAAACCGTCGGCTTGTCCGCGTCCAAAGAAGGGGAAGCCCTTTCCGCTTCCGCCGCTTGCCGGCGCCGGACGGCCTCTTCGGCGGCAGTGTCTTCGCAGCGGTAATGCCTGTCGGCAAAATGCGGATAAGGCGTCACCGGACTGCTGCCGGTCATTTCCGCCAGTTCCTGCCGTTTTTGCTGCAGCCGCAGATTGTCGGCCCGCATGCCGGCCACAATATTTGCCCGTTGAACGCTTTCGCTGTTGCGGCGGGCGCGGAAAGCGGCAATCCGCTCCGAAATGGCGGAATGGTTTGCGGCCATGGCGGCGTGCAGGCCGTTCATGTCTTCGTTTGCTCTGCCGTTGTCCGCGGTATCGTTGAAAAATTTCAGCTTTTCGTCTTCGGAATAGAAGTCGAGGATACCGTTTTTTTTCTCCGAACGGCGCGGGCCGGTTGTTTGCGGTTTGACCGGAGAAACTTCCTCTTTTTCTTCCTCCCGTGCTTCGGGCAACGGCGCTTCTCCCGTCAGTTCCCTCAGCATTGCGTCGAATTCCCGATCCCTTTCGGCCTGTTCTTTTTCCCGGGCAAGAGCTTCCGGTCCGAGTTCCGTTTCTCTCAAATAACGCAGATTTTCCTTGCTCAGTTTTGCTTGGGGATCAAGATTGAAGTTATACCGGGTTTCCATCACCCGGGCGTAGATTTCCCGTTTGTCGTCCATATAATATGACTGAACTTTTTCCGGAGTGCAGGCTTTTTCGCTGTCTTCCAGCCTCAGGGCGTGGGTGGCCTCGTGCACGACGCGGCTGCCGAGGTTGTCCGCGTTGCGGCTGACATGGATAACGTTGTCGACCGGATATTCTTTTCGGTTGATGGTTATCTTTTCGTTGTCGTCCGTTATGCTGAAATAGCCGCTTGCCCGCATGCCGCCGGCAAAGTCATAAGCTTCGTCTTTGGTGGCGACTATCAGGTTTTGCAGCTTTTTGTGCGCTTTTTCATATTCGGCGTCGCTCATAAAACCTCTTTGGTGCCGCTTTTCGATCCAGTTGTTCAGCCAGGAAACGGCTTCGTTGATTTCCCGGCGCTGGGCGTCCGAAATTTCGCCGTTGTCTTCGGACAAAACGGTTACGCCTTTGTTGTCTTGTTCCGTCATTTTTTTCTCCGTTACCGGTCAGTATAACATGCTTTTTGTGTTTTAGCAATCGGCGGATGCGTCGGGTTTGTCAGGTTTTTGGGGATTGTTGCGCCTTGCGTCTGGTTTTTTGGGAGGCAGCGTGTATGATAAAAGCGTTTTTTTGAAAAAAGAGCGGATAAATGATTATCGGAGTTTTGCTGCCATTGCCTTTTAACGAACCGTTTGATTACGAGAGCGAAGAAGAACTGCCTCTCGGAACCATGGTGCGGGTGCCTTTCGGGCGGGAAGAACAGATCGGTGTGGTCTGGCGGCACGGCAAAAGTTCCGGGCTTGATGACAAACGGATCCGAACGGTGATCGAAAAATTTAATTTTCCGCCGATTGCGGAAGAATTGCGCCGGCTGGTGGAATTTACCGCCGCTTACAACTGCGCGCCGCTCGGGCTGGTACTTAAAATGGTGATCAGCGTGCGGCAGGCGTTCGACGCCCCGCAGACGGCCACGCTTTACCGATTGAGCGGCAAAACCCTGGCCGAGGCCAAACTGAAAAATTCCGACGCCCGCTGGCACGTGATGGATCTCTTGAAACATGCCCCTTATTCAAAATCCGAAATATGCAGGGGCGCCGGTTGCGGAGCGGGGGTTGTCAATACTCTGATCGGAGCCGGAGTGCTGATTCCCTTTATGGTGGAAAAGAAGAAGGCGTTTTCTCCGCCGCGGCCGGATTTCCGCAAAGTAAAACTTTCACCCGAGCAGCAGGCGGCGGCAGACGCTCTGGTGCAAAAAGTCGGACGGGGTTTTTCCGTGACGCTTCTGGACGGCGTGACCGGCAGCGGCAAGACGGAAGTTTATTTTGAGGCCGCGGCGGAAGTTTTGAAAAACGGCCGCCAGGTGCTGATTCTGGTGCCCGAGATTTCGCTGACGACGCAATGGCTGGCTCGTTTTGAAAACCGGTTCGGGGTGCGTCCCGCCTGCTGGCATTCGGGTTTGGGGCAGCGCGAACGTGCGGACACCTGGACGGCGATTGCCGAAGGCCGGGTACAGGTGATCGTCGGCGCCCGTTCGGCTCTGTTTCTGCCCTATACCGACCTTGGGCTGATCGTTGTCGACGAAAGCCACGACCATTCCTTCAAACAGGAGGAAATCGTCAACTATCAATGCCGCGACATGGCGGTCATGCGAGCCAAGTTTGAGCAGTTTCCGCTCATTCTGTCAACCGCGACCCCGGATTTGGAAACCATGGTCAACGTCGAAAGCGGCAAATATGACGCGGTACGTTTAACCCGGCGTTTTGCCGATGCCAGGCTGCCGGAACTGAAAATCGTCGACCTCAAAAAAGACAAGCCGCAAAAAGGGCCGTGGGGCGTTTCCTGGCTTTCGCCGCCGTTGGTCGGGGCGCTGGAGGAAAACTTGCAAAAAGGCGAACAGTCAATGCTGTTTTTAAACCGCCGGGGCTATGCGCCGCTTGTCATCTGCCGCGACTGCGGATATCGCATTCAATGTCCGAACTGCACCGCCTGGCTGGCCGAACACCGGAGTACAAACCGGCTGATCTGTCATCATTGCGGCTATACCATGGTCCGGCCGGTGCGTTGTCCCGACTGCGGATCGGAAGAGGGGCTCACTTCCTGCGGGCCGGGGGTGGAACGGATTGCCGAAGAGGTGGCCAAACGTTTTCCGGCGGCGCGGACGGCGGTGCTTTCCAGCGACACGACTTCGAGTCTGGCGGAAGTTTCCGAAATTTTCGGAAAGATGGAGAGGGGAGAACTGGATATTTTGATCGGTACCCAGATTCTGGCCAAGGGGCACCATTTTCCCGAGCTGACGCTGGTCGGCATCGTTGATGCCGACCTCGGGCTGATGGGAACCGACCTCAGGGCAAGCGAACAGACGTTCCAACTGCTGGCGCAAGTTTCCGGGCGTGCGGGACGCGGCGAGAAAAAAGGCGTGGTCTATCTGCAGACGCTCTATCCCGACCATCCGGTATTGCAGGCGGTGATCGAGCATAACCGGGAAGCTTTTATCGAGATTGAAAAAAGTTCGCGGCGGCTGCTGCATATGCCCCCTTA
>OGQJ01001270.1_pt1 | contig 23338 bp, 17 predicted proteins | sample 1553161 | NCBI WGS metagenome assembly OGQJ01 (sample SAMEA2579923, study PRJEB22360) | human gut metagenome | biome: human gut; feature: human-associated habitat; material: faeces | place: Denmark | collected 2008/2010 | reverse complement strand
CCGACCCGCGCCAACCGAGCCCCAGCCCCGAGCCAACCGGACCCCAGCCCCGAGCCAACCGAGCCCCGGCCCCGAGCCAACCGAGCCTTGCCTGCCCGTGGAGCCATCTGCGCCCACCCGCGCCCCGCCACCCGCCGCGCCTCACCCTGCCGCGTGGGTCCCGCTGCGGTTCTGGTAATTCCTGCGAAATGGTGCGGTGATACAATTGCTCATACAAGAAAACTCCGTTTTTAAGGACAAGCAATGAGCTCTATTTTTGGCGACAAGCCCGTAGTGGGAATCATCATGGGATCCGAGTCCGACATGCCTACGATGGAAGCGTGCATGAAGCAGCTTGAGGAACTGGACGTTCCCTACGAGGTTAAGGTGGCAAGCGCTCACCGCAAGCCCGCAGAGGTACACGAATGGGCATCTTCTGCAGTAGACCGCGGCATTCGCGTCATCATCGCTGCTGCTGGCAAGGCTGCTCACCTCGGCGGTGTTGTTGCCGCCTATACACCGCTCCCTGTTATCGCCGTCCCCATGAAGACCAGCGATTTGGGCGGTTTGGACTCGCTGCTTTCCATGGTTCAGATGCCCAGCGGCGTACCTGTCGCAACGGTTGCTATCAATGGCGCAAAGAATGCAGGCATCCTGGCTGTTCAGATGCTCGGCACTGGCAACGATGAGGCACGCGCTAAGATCGAAAAGCTCAAAGCCGATATGGCCGAGGCGTAAAAGGATATAGCTTAATGGCAAAAGAATTCTTGACGGGTAACGAAGCATTCGCCCATGCCGCCCTCGAGGCGGGCGTGCGCGTGTGCGCCGGATACCCAGGCACGCCTTCTTCCGAGGTCATCGAAACGGCGGCCAAAGAGCATGCCGCCGGTCGTGCCGAAGGCGTTCATGTTGAGTGGTCCACGAACGAAAAGGCGGCTTTGGAACTGCTGGCGGGTGCAGCCTATTCTGGCGCACGCACGCTGTATACCTGCAAACAGGTGGGCTTGAACGTTGCCAGCGATGCGCTGATGTCACTGAACTACGTCGGTGTGAAAGGCGGCACTGTTCTGTACGTGGCCGACGATCCAGGCCCCATTTCTTCTCAGACCGAGCAGGATACGCGTCGTTTTGCGGCCTTCGCCAAGGTGCCGGTGTTCGACCCGGCAACACCCGAGCAGGGATGCCAGATGATGAGCGCCGCCTACGAGTTGTCTGAGAAATATCAGACTCCCGTGCTGATGCGCCCCACCACACGCGTATGCCATGCCTCCACCTATTTCGAGGTAGCCGAACATACCCAGGCGCGCACGCCCGAAGGCTTCAAGCGCGATTCTCGCTGGGTTATTTTCCCGAAACGCTCCTATGCTGCGCACAAGGAAATCAACGAGCGTCTGGGTTCCATTGCCAACGATTTCTCCGAGAGCGAATTCGACGCATTCAACCCCATGTTCACCGAGGGCGAAGATGCTCAGTTCGGCATTGTTGCCGGCGGCATTTCGTATGCCTATACGCGTGAGGCATTGCGCTTGCTGGAAGAAGAAGCTCAGGCGGGCAAGCTCGTGTGGGCGCAAGGTGCTCCTGCAGCGCCAATTCTTCCGCCGCAGTGCGAAGGCGGTTACTGCACCATGGGTGGCCCCGCTTACGGCAAGACGGTGGATGCTCTTCCTGCGTATCGCATTATGCAGGTGGGCACGCCGTATCCGTTCCCTCAGAAGCGCGCCGTGCGCTTTGCCGAGGGCTTAAGTGATGTGATTGTGCTCGAAGAGCTGGATCATGTTCTGGAAGACGAAATGCTGAAAACGGCAGGGTGCGTGCATGCCGGCTATCGCGTGCATGGCAAGCTGACAGGTGAAACCACTGACCGCGGTGAAAACACGGTAGATGCCATTGCTGCTCAGCTGCGTGCATTCTTCGGTGTGCAGCTGGCCGAGCCCCGCAAAGTGTTTGGCGCTGAAGCTGCCACCGCTGCAAGTGCTGGCGAAGAAGCGGCTCAGATTCAGCCGCCTGCCCGCCCTCCGCTGCTATGCCCAGGTTGCCCACATCGTGGCGCATTCTACGCGGTGAAGTCCGCGTTGAAGAAGCCGAGTGACGGCATTTTCTGCGGCGATATCGGATGCTATACGTTGGGTAATGCGAAGCCCTTGAACGCTGTCGACACTTGCTTGTGCATGGGTGCGGGCATTACGGTGGCACAGGGCTTTAGCGTGGTAGAGCCTGGTAAGAAGGCCCTTTCGTTCGTAGGCGATTCCACCTTTTTTGCCAGCGGCATGACGGGCATTGCCAATGCGGTGTACAACCAGCACGACATCACGGTATGCGTACTGGACAATGCCACCACGGCGATGACCGGATCTCAGCCTCATCCGGGCACGGGCGTTACCTTGATGGGCCCCAAGTCCGAGCCTATTTCCATCGAATCGGTGTTGTGCGCATTGGGCGTGAAGGTTATCACCCACGCCAATCCGCTGCGCTTGGATGAAGCACGCGAAGCGGCTCGTGAGGCAATCTACTACGATGGTCCTTCCGCCATCATCTTCGAATCGCCTTGCGTGAAGCTGATCAAGCCTGGTGCTCTTGTTCGCTACCGCGAAGAGGCGTGCACGGGCTGTGGCAAGTGCGTGCTGAAAATCGGATGCCCCGCGCTTTCTTGGGACGCCGAGAATCGCCGCCCTGTTGTTGACGCTTCGCTGTGCAACGGCTGTGGTTTATGCACGTATCTGTGCGAAGATGGCGCCCTAGAATGCGACGGGAACGAAGGGAGCGCGCAATGATCAACGTTTCTCTTGCCGGCATCGGCGGGCAGGGCAGCGTACTTGCTGCGAAGATCTTGGCCGAAGCCGCCCGTTCAAAGGGCTGGCAGGTGCGTACGGCTGAAACCACGGGCATGGCACAGCGCGGTGGCGACGTTATGAGCCACGTGCGCATGGGCAACAACGGCGAAGAGGTGTTTTCTCCGTTGCCTGGCGATGCGTCCGACGATGTGATTATCGCGCTTGAACCCGGCGAGGGCCTGCGTGCCCTTCATCTGCTGAAGCCTTCGGGCGTGATGGTAGTTGCTCGTTCAGGCGTTGCCCCTACGGTGGGCGATTTCAAATCGCCTTCGTACGACCCCGCCAAGATGATCGAGGCTTTGCAGGCATCGGGTGCTCATGTGGTCGTGGTGGACGATGTTGCCCTGTGTGATGCGTTGGGCTCCCGCAAGGCACTGAACATCATCATGTTGGCAAGTGCCCTTAAGGCGGTAAACGCACCCGAAAGCCAAAGCGCCCTTCGCGGCGTGCTGACGCTCGATGATATGCGCGCCGTTGTGCCCGCTTGCGTGAAGGAACGTTTCGTCGAGATGAACCTTCGAGCTGTCAGCTTGGTCGAGGGCGTGTAGGCAGGCTGGTGCTCGTGCTTTCGGTTTGGTTGGGCGCATAGCCTGATCCGGATTGGCTTTCGCGCCGACAGCGGTTGGGGCGTGGTTTTGATTGGTTTTCGCGCTGCGAGTCTGGCTGTGGGCGCATGGGCCGATAGGGCCTGCACCATCAGCCCAGTTGGGGAGCGTGCGGCTCGATTGCTGCCTGTGTCGTTAGCTCGGCTGAAGGCACCTAGCTCGATGGGCCGTACCGTCAGCCTGGGTTTGGGTGCGTAACTCGATTATTCCGATGCGTTTCGCTTTATCGTGCTAGAGTGTGACGCATCATCTGTAATTTGGTTAGAAGCCGCAAGGGGAGGGTACCCTCCCCTATTTGCGGTTTATTTTCAGCGTAACAAGGCAACCTGCTACACAGAAAGGCAGATCCATGGAATTGACCGACGAGCAGTTCTCCCTCATCAAGGAGCAGTTCAAGACGCTGAAGGAGCGTTCGCCCTTCTATGCGAAGAAATTCGAGGGCATCGATCTTTCTGACGTTCAGACCCAGGAAGATTTTGAGAAGCTGCCTTTCTCCGAAAAGGCTGACTTGCGTGAGGCCTATCCGCTGGGTTTGGCCGCCGTGCCCGAGGAAAAGATCGTTCGCATCCATTCTTCTTCTGGCACCACGGGTATTCCGGTGGTGATTCCCTATACCCAGAAGGATGTTGACGACTGGGCCACGATGTTTTCGCGCTGCTACGAAACGGTGGGCATCACCAACAAAGACCGCATTCACATTACGCCAGGCTACGGTTTGTGGACGGCTGGCATCGGCTTCCAGCTTGGTGCCGAAAAGCTGGGTGCCATGGCGGTTCCGCTGGGTCCGGGCAACACCGAAAAGCAGCTGCGCATGATGGAAGACCTGCAGTCTACTGTTTTGTGCGCCACTTCCTCCTATGCTTTGCTCCTCGCCGAGGCAATTGCCGAACGCGGCATCCGCGACAAGCTTGCTCTGAAGAAGGGCGTTATTGGTTCCGAGCGTTGGAGCGAAAAGATGCGCCATCGTATTGAAACCGAGCTGGGCATCGAGATCTTCGACATCTACGGTCTTACCGAAATCTATGGACCGGGCATTGGCATTTCTTGCCACGAGCACGATGGCATGCATCTGTGGAGCGACTACGTATATGCCGAGGTTGTTAACCCGAAAACAGGCGAGCCCGTGCCCGATGGCGAGGTTGGCGAGCTGGTTCTTACCACCCTACGCAAGGAAGGCGCTCCCCTTATCCGCTACCGCACGCACGACCTTACCCGCATCATTCCGGGCGACTGCGCTTGCGGCATGAAACACCCCCGCATCGACACGCTGGTGGGACGCACCGACGATATGTTCAAGGTCAAGGGCGTTAATATGTTCCCCGCCCAGGTGGAAGAGGTCATCGCCGCAACCTCGGGTACGTCTTCCGAGTACCAGGTAATGATCGAGCATATCATGGGCCGCGACGTGCTTACGGTGCTGTTTGAAACCTCGCTTGAAGGCGAAGCTTTGCAGCGTTGCGAAGAAGAGCTGGCGCTCATCTTCAAGGCAAAGATCGGCTGCACTCCCGATGCCAAGGGTGTGCCTATCGGTGAGCTTCCCCGCTCCGAGAAAAAGACCCAGCGCATCTTCGACAGCCGTTACTAAGTTCTACCAACGCCGCCCCTCCCACGGGCGGCGTTTTTTTATGGCGTAGGCTAGGCGTGCTGTTGGTCGTCGAAAGATGTGCCGCCTCGGATTGGGGGTTATGGGCAGAAAGCGACTTGCCGGTTATGGCAACCCGCACCTTGCAGAAAGGGGCTTGCTGGTTGCGGCTATTCTTGCCTTGTTGAAAATGCCCTGTAGGTTGCGGTGGCATACATTCGGCGGAGCCGTTCGTAGGTCGCAGCGACCCGCATCCGACGGAGCCATTTATGGGTTACGGCTGCCCGCAACCCATAAAAGCCGTTCGCAGGTTACAGATTTCAAGAACGTGTTACGGCATGCTATGATGTTACGGTCCTAAAAGAAGTAACATCGACGCAGAAGGGGACGCGATGCAGGAAGCCGCGCTTGATCCCGATTACGAATCACTCTCCTGGTCTGATTCTGATGACTACAATCAGTACGTAAACGAAGAGCTGACAGATTCCCGTTCGGCGAAGTGGGTCGCCCTGGTTTCTCGCTTGGCGGGGTGCTCCCTTGAAGGGAAAACCGTCCTCGATTTGGGCTGCGGCCCCGGGTTCTTTCCCTGCGCGCTTGGTGCAGAAGGCGCCAAGGTGTATGGCATCGATACCTCCGATAACATGCTGGCGTGCGCACGTGCGAATGCCGAAAAGCGCGGCGTTAACGCTGTGATGCTCCATATGGACGCCGAAAGCTTGAGCTTCCCCGAGGCAACCTTCGACCTGGTTGTGACGCGCAACGTTACGTGGACGCTGCCGAACCCGGTTGCCGCCTATCGTGAATGCCTGAAGGTTCTGAAGCCTGGCGGAAAGCTGCTCGTGTTCGATGCGAACTGGCACCACGAGTTCTATAGCGAAGCCGTTGCGCAGAAGGTGCGCGAAAATGAAGCGGCGTATTATCGGAAAACCGGCATCCACACAGCTGTGTGTACCAACGACAAGCCTTACTACGACTCTCTTCCCCTTTCGTCGGTAGTGCGCCCCGCATGGGACGCCGATGCCCTGACACAGGTGGGCTTTGACGGCATCACAGTAATTGAAGATGCCGGTAAGGAAGTGTACTTGGACTGGGAATATGAGCTTTATGGCGCTTCGCCTCTGTTTGCTGTGGCTGCGGAAAAACCCGTTGCTGCCGTAGAAGGAAACGAAGCCCTCAACGTGCTCAAAGCCACACGTGACTATTGGAACGAGCGCTCCAACACGTTTGGGCTCGATGGCTCCATCGATAAATGGGGCGACCTCATTCAGCAAAAACTTCTGCAGCGTGGCGTTACGTCGCCTTGGGTTCTTGATGCTGGCTGCGGTACGGGTGCCATGGCGCTCACCCTTGCATCACGCGGGTATCGTGTGTGCGGCGTTGATTTTTCTCAGGGCATGTTGCTCCATGCTCGCATGAACGCAAAACATCAGGGCCTGGAAATTCCTTTGGTATTGGGCTGCGTCGATCAGCTTCCGTTCGTTCCTGAAACCTTCGATGTGGTGGTAAGCCGCAACGTGCTTTCCAACTTGGCTGTTGCCAAGGAGGCCTTGGAAAGCTGGCGCGATGCGTTGCGCCCTGGTGGCTACCTGGTGTATTTCGATTCCTCCTGGTGGCACTACCTCCACGAAGAATCGTTGGACGCTAAGCGCGCCCTTGCGTATGGTACGGGTTCTTCGCCCATCTTCAACGTCCTTGAAGAACTCGCGAAAGACATGCCCATTGCTGCGGCGGACCGCCCTGCGTGGGACGTGATGGCCCTTCGCTCGCTTGGCTTCGAAGTTGAAGCAGTTGAAGATGTTTCTTCGCGTGTATGGACCGCCGAAGAACAGCATCGCTATGAATTTGCCCCGCAGTTTATGGTGGTTGCGCGAAAGCCCGCTCGCTAGGTGCCCCATGAAAAAAATGATCGTACAGCGACTGCTGCATCTTGTGGTGGTGCTGTTTTTGGTGACGCTTGTCTCGTTTTTCCTGATGTACTTTTCTCCCGGCGATCCGGTCACGGCACTTTTGTCGCGCGGCGGCACGGTGCCCGACCCTGATGTGGTTGCCCAGAAAAGGGCAGAGCTCGGCCTGGATAGGCCTGTGGCGGAACAGTACGTTGCGTGGCTGGCGGGGATATTCCAAGGGAATTTGGGAATATCGATCAGCTCGGGGCGGCCCGTTGCATCGGAAATCGCTGCGCGCATGCCAGCAACGTTGTTCTTGGCCGTTACCTCTCTTGCGCTCACGCTTGTGGTGTCCATTCCTCTTGGTTGCCTGTGCGCTCTGAAGAAGAACCTCGCAACTGATTTGATTATTCGCTTCGCTTCCTTTGTGGGGGCTTCGGTCCCGGGCTTCTTGATGGCTCTGATCTTAATATTTGTATTTTCCCTGACGCTTCATTGGTTGCCCAGTATCGGAAGCATGAAGGGTGCGGGCTGGGTTCTGCCTGTTCTGACACTGGTCCTTTGCGAATCAGCGATGTACATCCGCCAGATCCGCACCATCGTGTTGCAGGAAATGGAACAGGATTACGTTGAAGCGGCGCGTTTGCGCGGCATTTCCGACGTTGCCATTCTGTCTCGCAGCGTGCTGAAAGCTACGGCGCCTACCATTTTGGTGCTGACGGGCATGACGTTTGCACAGCTTTTAGGCGGCAGCGCCATTATCGAAAACGTATTTAGCTGGCCTGGCATCGGCTTCTATGCGGTACAGGCAGTATTCGCGCGCGATTACCCGGTAGTTCAGGCGTACGTACTTATCGTTGCGGTGCTCTTTGTGCTGGTCAACCTTTGCGTTGACTTGCTCCAGGCTCGTATTGACCCCCGTGCTCGTTTGGCGCTTGAGCAATCTGCCGCCCAAGACAGGCGGGGTGGTGCGCGTGCTTAGGGGTAAACGTCGAATCGGCGGTCTGGCTGGGCGCCGTGCGTTCTATTGCGGCATTGTTGCGCTGCTTATTGTTGCGTTCTCGTTCGTTGCGCCTTTGTTGTGCCAGCACGATGCCGAACTTGCCACCCTTGCGTTGTCGAACCGCGCACCCGACGGGGAATTTCTTATGGGCACCGATTCGCTGGGTCGTTGCATTTTGTGTCGTGTCCTAACGGGATTGCACACCACCGTGCTTGCCGCTTTGGCGGTTGTGGCTTTAAGCGTTGTTATCGGTTCGGTTTTGGGTGCGTTGTCGGGGTATATCGGTGGCGTGTTCGATTCCGTGGTAATGCGCATCACCGATGCCTTTATGGCGTTCCCGACTTTGGTTTTGGGCATTGCCATCGCCGGCCTTCTGGGCGGCGGTTTGCAGAATGCGGTTATCGCGTTGGTGGTTCCCGGCTGGACACGCTTTGCGCGCATTGCCCGTTCTTCCGTGCTGGCGTTGAAAGAGCGCCCCTTCATTCAGGCAGCAGTTATTGGCGGCCTGAGCAGAACGGCAATCGCTCTGAAGCATGTGTTGCCCAACATCCTTCCACCCCTGATTGTTACGGCGTGTTTGGATATTGGTGGCTCGATGCTCAGTTTGGCGGGGCTTTCGTTCTTGGGTTTGGGCGCATCGCCCCCTTCGCCCGAGTTAGGCGCCATGATCAATCAGGCGGCTTCGGGGTTCCAAACTGCACCCTGGGCGGTATTCGCACCAGGTTTTGCCATCTTCTTGGTGGTTGCGGTGTTCAATTATTTCGGCGATTCGGTTAACGAAGCGTTAGGAAATAAGAGCTCGCTGTTTGCGAGGGTAAAGAAATAAAGCCATCGAGGAAAGGAAAATGGGATGGTGAAAGTTAAGAAGAGGTGGGCAAAGCGCATCGCCGCCGTAACCCTTGCTTGTGCTTTGGGCGCAGGTGCGGTGGGCGCGTTAGTGGGATGCTCGTCGGATTCCAGGAGCAATAGCGACGAAATGAGCGTTGCCTGGACTTCCAATGCCGGTGAGTACAACCTTGATCCAACCAACAACTACATGGGTTGGCAGGGTTCCTATCTGGGCATCTACGAGCAGCTTTTCCGCATCGATGCCAACTTCGACCCTCAGCCCATGTTGGCTGAGTCCGCCGAAATGGTAAACGATACCACGTGGAAAATCACGATTCGCGAAGGGGTAACGTTCCAGAACGGCAACGAGCTCAATGCTCAGGCGGTAGCGGATTGCCTGAATCGCACCATTAGCATGAACGAGCGCGCCAAGAAATCGCTGGATATTGCCAGCATGGAAGCTGATGGCAACGTGCTCACCGTTACCACCAATTCCCTTAACACTGCCTTTAAGAACGAACTGTCCGAGCCTGTTGCCTCTATCATCGATGTGAGCTCGGGCGCTGCCGAAGATGAGCCTGTGGGCACTGGCCCTTACAAGATCGATTCGGTTGCAGGCAATGGAGACGTTGAGCTTTCTGCCTACGATTCCTATTGGCAGGGCGAGCCGAAGATCAAGACCGTGCATGCGAAGTACCTGACCGACGACCAGTCGAAGGTATCCGCGCTGCAGTCGGGCGAGGTTTGCGCGCTGATGAATGTTGCGGACGACCAGCTTGGAAACTTGAGCGATACGTCCAAGTACACTTTGCATCAGACCAATCAGGCTCGTGCCCACATGCTGTACTTCAACATGAAGAGCGAAGCCATGCAGGATGACGCGGTTCGCCAGGCCGTTGGCATGTGCGTCGATCGTGATTCGTATGTAAGCTCCATCTACAACAATTCCGCTGAGGCATCCCACGCCGCATTCCCCGACTCTTCTGGCTATGCTGATGGTGTGACCTGCGACGGCTTCGACGTGGAAAAGGCAAAGCAGATCCTGGCTGATGCCGGCTATGCCGATAACGATGGTGACGGTGTGCTGGAAAAGGACGGTAAGAAGCTTTCCCTGAAGCTGGTAACCTACCAAGCAAACGCTGCGCTCCCCATGGACTGCGAGGCACTGGCATCTCAGCTTTCCCAGATCGGCATCGCTGCTGATATTGAAGTAGCCGAAAAGATTACCGTTCGTTTGGCCGACAGCGACTGGGATATTGGCACCATGGCTTACTCCACGCTTCCCACGGGCAATCCCTACACCTACCTGTCTGCGGTTATGGGCTCCGATGGCACCAGCAACTACGGCCATTACAGCAACGCCAAGGTTGACGAGCTTCTTGGCCAGCTGAAGAAGACCAGCGACGAGGCCGAGCAGAAGGAACTGGTGAAGCAGATCCAGCAGATCGCGCTCGGCGACCATGCTTATGTCTACATGGTCCATACGCTGGTAAATGACGTTACGGCAGCCGACGTTGAGAACCTTGCTATGCAGGGCCAGTACGACTGGCTGAACTATCAGATGTCTTACAAGTAGGGTGCATGTCTGCAATTTTCGAAATAGAAAACTTGCGTGTTGCGTACAACGGTGACGCCGTGCTTCACGGCGTCACCGTTTCCCTTGGTCAGGGCGCTATCGTGGGCATCGTGGGTGAATCGGGCAGTGGCAAAACCACGCTGCTACGCGCCTCTCTGGGAATGCTTGGGCAGGCGGGCCAGGTTTGCGGCGGCTCCATTCGCTTTGCCGGGAAAGACGTTTCCGGTATGTCTCAGGCCGAGCATCTTTCCTACGTCAGCACGGTGGCGTCGTTGGTGTCGCAAAACCCGCAGCGGGCCTTCAGCCCCGTTCGCACGCTAGGCTCTCAATTCGAGGAGACTGCTCTTTTGCGTGGTGAGCTTTCGAAGGGGAAGGCACGCGCGCGTGCGGCGTCGCTTCTTGGAAGGCTGGGGCTTTCCGATCCCGAGCGGGTTTTGGACAGCTATGTTTTCGAGCTTTCCGGCGGTATGGCCCAACGTGCTGCTATCGGTCTTGCTTTGATGAATTCCCCAAAGGTTGTTTTCGCCGATGAGCCCACCAGCGCTCTTGATGTGGCGGTTCAGGCACAAGTGGTAGAGGAACTCATTTCGGCAAATCGTGAATTTGGGGTGTCGCTTTTGGTGGTGTCCCACAACATTGCTGTGATGGCCCACATGGCCCAGTATCTCTATGTCATGAAAGACGGGGAGGTTGTGGAGCAGGGTCCTTCCAATCAGATTATTGCCTGCCCCCAGCATCCGTACACTCGTCAGCTAATTGCTTCCGTTCCCAAGCTAAGGAGTGTTCGATGAAGGCGCTGGAGGTTAACGGTGTATCCAAGCGTTTCCCCGGCATGGAAAAGCCGGCACTGAACAGGGTAGGCTTTACCTTGGAGCAGGGTGAATGCTTGGGTATTGTTGGCGGCAGTGGCAGTGGCAAAAGCACGCTGGCCCGCGTTATCACGCTGCTTGAGCAGTCTGATGGCGGCTCGGTTTCCTTGTTTGGGAAAGAAATCCTCGGTTTGCCACGCAGGCAACGTAAAGATGTGTATTCGAGCATTCAAATGGTGTTCCAGATGCCGCTGGAATCGTTCGATCCCAGTTATACGTTAGGCGCCAGCATCGCCGAGGTGGCGCGCAGCTTTGGTGCCACGCATGCGAAAGCGAAGGAGCAGGCTCTTGAAAAGCTTCAGCTGGTTGGCTTAGACGAGAGCTTTTACCAGCGTTTTCCTTCTCAGGTAAGTGGAGGCCAGTGTCAGCGTGCGGCATTGGCAAGGGCGCTTACTGCCAACCCTTCGGTGCTGATATGCGATGAGATAACCAGTGCCCTTGATGTGTCTACCCAGGCACATATTGTTTCGCTCATCGAACGGTTGAAGGGCAAGGTATCCATCGTGTTTATTACTCACGACTTGGCTCTTGTGTCGGAGCTGGCCGATAGGCTTCTGGTGCTTGATGAAGGGGAAGTTGTTGAATGCGGCGCAACCGAAAGCGTGGTTGCCAACCCTCAGAGTGCCTGTGCGAAAAAGCTGATGAGCTCTGTGTATTCCCTTGGTGGTTTGGATTGAGGGTTTTGAGCTTGCGTGCTTTGGGTTCGAGGAGCTGAAACGGGCTGGGCGCTTTGATGTCTGACGCTGAAGCGGCCTTGGCGTTTCGGGGCTGGGGCTTCGCAGCGGATTGCGGGCTTTGACCCTAGTGCCGAAATGGCCCAGGCGATTTGGGATCAGGGCTCCGCGGCGGATTGTGTCTCCCGCGAAGCCGAGGCATCGCAGCGGGTTGAGCCCCGCGAAGCCGAAGCATCGCAGTTGTTCAGGTGTTTTTCCCAGAGAGCATTCGCGGAAATGCCAATGGCAGACGCGGCGGTGAAAGCCGTTGGCTTCACCAAGCGCACCGACAGCAAAGAAATAGTTGATGGAGGGCGGAGTGGCGAAAACAATAGACTTCACCAGGGGAAACATGGCGAAAAACGTTGCCTGCTTCGCTCTCCCTTTGTTGTGTGCCAACTTGGTGCAGCTTTTGTATTCTGCCACCGATACGCTATTTGCTGGAAATGTTGAAGGAACGGCGGGAATTGCTGCCATTGGGGCATCGTCCCTTGCAGTAACGTGCGTGGTGAGTTTCCTATCTGGCTTTTCGGTTGGTTCCAATGTCCTTGTTGCGTCGAAGCGCGGCGCAAAAGACGAAGAAGGGCTTCGCCAGGTTTTTGGTACCTCGGTTCTTCTTGCGTTGCTTCTGGGTGTTCTGTTTTGTGTCGTGGGAATTGCCTGTTCGGATGTGCTGGTGAGGTTGATGGCGGTCCCCGAGTCTGTGCACGATCGTGCTCTTTCCTACCTGCGCATCTATTATCTGGCGCTTCCTTTTATTGCTCTTTACGACAATGTTGCTTCCTGCTTGCGGGGAATAGGTGATTCGCAAACGCCTTTATATGCCCAGATCGTTGGTGGAATCGTCAACGTTATCCTCGACGCGGTGGCGCTTCTGGTCTTGGGGCTTGGCATCGATGGCGTGGCGTGGGCGACGTTCTTTTCTCAGGGCATTGCGTTTCTGTTCGCGTTTCTGCGCGCTAAGTCGATGCTTAAGGCTCGCTCTGCGATTCAGCCGACGACGGGGCTTGCGGCGGATCTTGCGATGCGGCCGGCACAGGAGGCTGAGTCGCAGCTTATGCCGCGGTCGGCGACGGGAACTGTGACCCGGCCCACAACAAGACAGGAAGCCTCGCCTGCGACCCAGCCTGCAGCAAGGCCCGAAGTCCCGCCCGTGGCTCGGCCTGCGACGAGGCCTGTGATCCAGTCTGCGGCGAAGCCCGCAGTCCGTTTGGACAAAGCGCTTACCTGCATGGATTTCGCAATTGCCAAAGAGATCTTTACTGTTGGTTTTCCCGTTGCGATTCAGGCCCTGTGCGTCACCCTTTCCAATATGGTGATTCAAGTGGCCATTAATGCCACAGGGGAAACGAATGTTGCTGCCTTCACGGCGTATTTCAAAATTGAAATGCTCATCTATGCGCCTTTGGTGGCCTTGGGCCAGACGACAACGGTGTTGGCGGCGCAAAACGTAGGAGCCAAATATCATTGGCGGGTTCATCGCGGGGTCCGCTGTTGCATTGCGTTCGGTGCGACTTTTGCGGTTGTATCGGCTGCCGTGCTTCTTGTTTTCCGTTTTTCAGTTGTGGCGCTCTTCGACCAAAATGTCGAGGTGGTCGCCGCTGGTGGATTGGTTATGTTGGTCTCGTTCCCGTTCTACTGGATCTATGCATTTATCGAGGTGTATGCGGGTGTTTGTCGTGGTATCGGCAGAGCGAAAGAGGCAACCCTGATAACGTTGCTCTGCTTTGTCGTGATGCGTCTGATACTCCTGCTCCTCGTTCAGCATTGCGGGTTTGGTCTGGTGGGAATTGCTGCCATTTATCCGTTGACATGGCTGCTTGCCGCCTTTTTCCTGGGCTTCTACTACTACGCCTTTGCGCACAAGGAATTGCATCCCGCCACACATGGAGGTTGCCGAGAATGACCAGAATCGTTCACTGCAAAACGTGGTGGGATTCTCACGACTGGAACTATCGCGCGGCAGAATCCGTTCAGCGGAAGCCATCGAGCGCGGCAAGATCTTGCCCAGCTGAAGCCGTCGGGGCGGGGTCTGGGTGTGCATGGACTATTAAAAGGCTGCATATGCCCAGCTGAAGCCGCCAGGGAGGGGTGGCAAGATTTGCACGACAGTAGGCATCGAGTGCGGTAAAGTTCGTTCAGCGGGAGCTATCGAGCATGGCAAGATTAGCCTGTCGTGCATGATTTGAGGGGTCCGTGCAGCGAAAAGGGCCCCTCCCTGGCAAGATCTTCGCTTGGTGTATCCTTCAACGGCGATTTGCAGGGCATTTTGAATACATGGAGAGCATATCTTGCCAAAATCAGCTCATTTTGGATGCATGGCGGCGATATCTTGCCACGAAGGGGCGTTTTTACCGCCTGAGGCTCCTTCAGGAATGCATCAGGGTGATATTTTGCCAGGAATTCACCTCTTCATCTGTTCGGAGTGCACTTCGATGGTGCTTCATTCAAAGGATGCGCCTTCATCTGCCCGAAATGGGCCTCGAAAAAGTTCCGTCCAGGAATGCATCCCTTCGCTATCCGAAAATGCGCTTCGAAGATGCTTCGCCCAGGGCCTTTCGGCTGCGCAGGCGAAAGGGAGATGATTATTGCCGTGTTCAGCCTACGTCAGTCTGTCTCTTCGATGCCGTGGGGCTTTGGGCGATGCGGCGCTGCGGAGCTTCGGGCACCGGATGTCGCCGTTGACGCGAATGGCGGCGGAGCGGGCGGAGCATGAGCAGGTGCAGGTGCGGGCGCGGGCGCGGATGCCGTTGCTGCCCCCGGCGCTGCAGGGTTTTGGCAGGCGACTCCGATTATCGCGTGCTGCATGGCGTTGACGTGCTGTTAGGTCATCGCGTGCCGAAGGGCGTTGACGTGCTAGGCCATCGCGCGCTGCGGACGTTGGTGAGCGGCTCGGCAACCATGTGAACCAGGGTTTTGGCGGGCGCCGCCACCGCGGCGTTTCGTCGTTGCGAGCGTTGGCGGCAGCGATGCGTATCGCGCGGAAGCGGAACCGTTCACCGCAAAACGGAGCGGGACGGGATGATGGGTCTTCCCAATGCTCTTTATTGTGATAAAGTGGCTACCATGATTTTTTCAGAGGGACATATCGCACGTATCGCACACGGCAGCGCAACTGCGTTGGCAAAGCCCAATGCTGATATTGCTGTGGTTTTAGGTTCGTGTGCTGTTATGTCTCAGCATCTTGCTCAGAAGTGTATGTCTGCTTGCGCCGTCATGTCCGAGCATCTGGCTCAGGGCTGTTTCGGTTTGGCTGCTGTTGCTTCCCAGCATTGGGCCCAGCGCTCGCATTGCGTAGCTGAGTTTGCCTCCATAACGTATCGATATTGATAGCACACGGGTTTTTCCTGGGTGCTTTTTTTATACCCGAAAAGGTCGTGTGCGTTCTCGTTTTCCCTGGTCAGTCGGCTTGGTTTGGTGTTGAGACGCTGATAGTGGTGTTCTTCTCCCGGTCGATCGAGAGGCGTATCCGTTTTGCCTTCATGCGGGTTTCGATTGCTAGTTCCTGCAGCTTGTCGATCAGTCGGGAGGCGTGCCTGCATCGCTTTTTGTGTGGGTTTCGATCATGGGGCTTTGTAGTTTGCCGGTTCGATTTGCGCCGATTTATGCTCGCTGTGGCATCGGCTGACCAGCATGTTTTGTTGAAGATAAAGGAGTTCTTTCGTGGTTGCAAAGATATGCATCATTTTGATTTTCGTGGGTGTTGTGGTTGGCGTTGGCATTTACGCGCGCCAGCACACCAAGAACGTTGACGGCTTTGTTCTAGGTGGTCGCAACGTAGGCCCCTGGCTTTCGGCGTTCGCTTTTGGCACCAGCTACTTTTCGGCGGTAATCTTCGTTGGCTACGCAGGTCAGTTCGGCTGGAAATACGGCTTGGCGGCGTTTTGGATTGGCATCGGCAATGCCCTTCTTGGTTCGCTGCTGGCATGGTGGGTGCTTGGTCCGCGTACGCGTGAGATCACGCAGCGCCTGAAGGCCACCACCATGCCCGAGTTTTTCGGCAAGCGTTACCAGTCGAAGGGGTTGCGCATTGCTTCGGCGGCTATCATCTTCGTGTTCCTGATCCCCTATACCGCCAGTGTCTATAACGGCCTTTCCCGTTTATTCGGTATGGCGTTTGGCTTGCCCTACGAATGGTGTGTGGTAGGTATGGCGGTTGTTACCTGCGTTTATGTGGTACTTGGCGGTTATATGGCCACTGTTCTGAACGACTTCATCCAAGGTATTGTGATGCTGGTGGGCATCGTTGCGGTAATTGCGGTGGTGCTTGCGGGCCAAGGCGGTTTTTCCGAAGCTATCGTTTCTCTTTCGCAGATCCCTGCCGAGGGTACCGATATGCAGGGCGCATTTGTTTCGATGTTCGGTCCCGACCTGTTCAACCTTGTAGGCGTCATCGTCCTTACCTCGCTGGGTACCTGGGGCTTGCCTCAAATGGTTTCGAAGTTCTATGCCATCAAAACCGGTCCTGCTATCAAGCAGGGCGCCATCATCTCTACCGTATTCGCCTTTGTGGTTGCGGGTGGCAGCTACTTCCTGGGCGGATTTGGTCGCCTATTCGGTGACCAGATCGCCTTCGCCCCCAGCGGCATCCCCATTTACGACTCCATTATCCCCACCATGCTTTCCGGGTTGCCCGATATCTTGCTCGGCATTGTGGTAGTGCTTGTTCTGTCGGCTTCCATGTCGACGCTTTCTTCGCTGGTGCTCACTTCTTCTTCCACGCTGACCCTGGACCTTCTTAAAGGCAACGTCATCAAGAACATGCCCGAGAAGAGTCAGATTGCGTGGATGCGCGGCCTTATTGTGGTGTTCGTGGTTATCTCGGCGGCTATCGCGCTGGTGCAGTACACCTCCACCATCACGTTTATCGCTCAGCTGATGAGTATCTCCTGGGGCGCGCTTGCTGGTGCGTTCCTTGGTCCGCTGATCTGGGGTTTGTACAGTTCGCGCATCTCGAAAGGCGCGGTATGGGCAAGCTTTTTCGTGGGTGTTGGCCTTACCGTGTCCAACATGTTCATTGGATTCATCGCCTCGCCCATTAACTGCGGTGCGTTGGCCATGATTCTTTCATTGGTAGTTGTCCCGCTGGTGAGCTTGGTCACGCCTTCGGTCCCGTTCCAGGTGAAGATGCCGACTGGCGAAGGTGCTATCGATCGCGAGATCGAGCGCGAGTTGCGTGAAGAGGCGGCCGCTGCCCGTTCGTAGGCGCTGGTGGTTGTATACCCCCAACGGCCTTTCGGATCCCGGTAGGGTATGTCACGATTGCGCTAAAAGCTATGTTTTTGGCTGTGGCGGGTGGGCTCTGCCGCTATTCTGATGTTCAAGAGCAGACATGGGACGAAGATAGGCGCAGGTGCGCCAATTCGTCTCGACCGGCCAGGCAAGGAGTGCGCACATGAAGCCGATGAGTATCAGGGATGTTGTGGGGCCCATTATGGTAGGGCCTTCCTCTTCGCACACGGCGGGTGCGCTGCGCATTGCCAGCATGGTGCGCAACCTGCTCGATGGTGAGCCGGTGGAAGTGACGTTTACCCTCTTTGGCTCGTTCGCCCATACCTATCACGGACACGGGACCGACCGTGCCCTGGTTGCGGGCATGCTGGGGTTGCACACCGACGATCTGCGCGTACGCAATTCCTTCGACCTGGCGAAGGAACAAGGGCTGGAATTTTCGTTCGAGCCCGATACCGTTACCAAAACTGCGCATCCCAACACGGTTGAGGCCCGTGTGGTCGACTGCTGCGGCAACGAAGTGGTGGCACGTGGCGTTTCCATTGGCGGTGGTGCGGCGGAGCTCACGCGCATCGACGGCATCGATGTGCATATCACGGGCGAATTCAACAGTATGATCGTTCGTCAGCAGGACCTGCCGGGAACGTTGGCTCATATAGCCAGCACCTTGGGCGATGCAGGCATCAATATTGGCACTTCGCAGCTCCACCGCACACGCCAGGGCGGGGAAGCGTTTACCGTTATGGACGTGGACGATCCTGTTCCCGAAGAAGTAATTGACCGCATTCTGGAGTTTCCCGCTATTCGCTCGGTCCGCTTTATTCCCGCCGATGGTCTGCATCGCAACCCTGGCGAAGTGTCATCCGATATCGACCCGGAACTTGCTTTGCGAGAATTTCAAAAGCTCGATTTTGCCACGGCAGCTCAGCTCCTTTCCTTCTGTGAAGAAAACGGCGTTTCCTTGAGTTATGCCGCCGAAGCGCGTGAACGTGCGCTGTTGGCGAGCCGAGGGGTGGCGGGCTCCGCTATTGTCTCGTACCTCCAGCGTGCGCTGGATGTGATGCGTGCTTCGGCGACGGCCCCTGTGGAAGCCCCACGCTCTTCTATGGGCGGGCTGATCGGCGGGGAAGCCGCCAAGCTCCGTGAATTGGAGGATTTAGGCGCAGGCGTAAACGGGTCGCTTCTTGCTTTGGCAACGCGCAATGCCGTTGCCGTTTTGGAAACGAATGCCACTATGGGCGTTATTGTTGCGGCGCCAACCGCTGGTTCGGCGGGCGTGATCCCAGCCGTGCTGCTTTCCCTGCAAGAGGTACATGGCTTCAGCGATGCGCAGCTGATGGATGCGCTGAAGAATGCGGCTGTTGTTGGTTCGATTATCGCTCGCAACGCTACGGTGGCAGGCGCCGAAGGGGGCTGTCAGGCCGAAATCGGGTCTGCTGCCGCAATGGCTGCCAGTGCCGCTGTTGAGCTTTTGGGCGGCACGCCTCGCATGTGCCTTACTGCCGCTGGCTATGCGCTGGCCAACATGCTTGGCTTGGTGTGCGACCCCATCGGCGGGCTGGTGGAAGCGCCCTGTCAGAAGCGCAACGCCAGCGCTGCGGTGAATGCACTCTCTGCGGCTCAGATGGCTCTTGCGGGCATCGAGGGCCTTATTCCGTTCGACGAAGTGGTAGACGCCATGCTGAAAGTGGGTCGAAGCCTTCCTTACGAGTTGCGTGAAACCGCATTAGGCGGAATGGCAGCCTGCCCCTCTTGCGCAAAATTCTGCCGTTAACGGTTCTTGAAATTGAGAGATTTACCGTTTACCGAGAGACTCAATCCGACCGCTTCCGCTAATCAACCGTTCGCACGTGACCCTCATTAGCATCGTTGTCATCAAATGAAGCGCAAGCGAAAGGGGCTCGAATGGGACTTCTCGATGGAAAAGTGGCTATCATCACTGGCGGCGGCAAGGGTATTGGCTTTGGTATTGCCAGCGCTTTTGCTGAAGAAGGCGCTAACCTGTGCATTACGGGCCGCAACGAGCAGCGCCTGATCGACGCCGAGGCAAAGCTCAAGGAGCAGTACAGTGTTGACGTTATGCACGTTGCCGCTGAAGGTTCCGACGAAGAAGCGGTAAAGAATGTTATCGCTCAAACCATCGCCCATTTCGGCAAGCTTGATACTGTGGTAAACAATGCTCAGGCATCTAAGTCGGGCGTTATGTTGGTCGACCATAGCAAGGAAGACTTCGACCTGGCAATCAATTCTGGCCTGTATGCTGCATTCTTCTACATGAAGCATGCTTTCCCTGAACTCAAGAAGACCAAGGGCTCTGTTGTTAACCTTTCTTCTGGTGCTGGCCTGTTCGGCAAGCCTGGCCAGTCCAGCTACGCTGCTGCGAAGGAAGGCATTCGCGGTATGACGCGCGTTGCGGCTACCGAATGGGGTCCCGACGGCGTACGCGCCAACGTTATTTGCCCGTTGGCTATGACCGAGCAGTTGGCGGCTTGGAAGGAAGAGTACCCCGACACCTTTGCTGCAACCATTAAGGGCATCCCGCTGGGCCGTTTCGGTGATCCTAAGACCGACATCGCCCCTGTTGCCGTGTTCCTAGCGAGCGACATGGCGTCCTATGTTTCTGGCGAAACCATTACGATTCAGGGCGGATCTGGTTTGCGCCCGTAGTTATGCGGGAAGGGCGCCGTTCTTCGGAGCGGCGCTTTTTTTGTGCCCTGCTGACCCTGTGCGCCAGGTCGACTCGCGAATTCCGGCGTGCGACCCCGCTGCGGGAATTGCTCCCCGCAAGCACCAGCGCGCGAACTCGGCTTGCGAGCTGTCCTCGTAAATCCCGGTGCGTGACCCTGCCATGCGAACTACTCTGGCGAATTCCGGCGAGCGAATCTACCTTGCGATCCTGTCACGGGTCTGTGGACATCGTTGCCTGAGATCCCGTTTCTGCGCCTGTCTCTCAAATCAGTCTCGCGCAAGCGCTCGATGTTCGCTTGACCCGCGGATTCGTTCCGCGTCTCACATCTATGTTACGGTCGATTCGTGGAGGGGGCGCAAGTCGGCCTGCGCGAAGGGTGCAAGCCGACTTGGGCGAAGGGCATGAGCCAGCTTGTCATCTGCGCCTTCCGCGCGTATGCCTGCATTTAGCGCACCCCTCCATGTACGGGACAACGTGCCCCTACCTTCCGTTCGGTTGCCAGCCATCGCGACAATGTGTCGTCTCCATGCGCAGGACATCGCGCCCCTTTCTCGCGTACACAGCACCGCCCGCACGAAGAGGCCGTCGGATTCATACGGTACGAGAGTTATGGCAAGGCAATAGGCCCGCCCGCACGAAGATGCCGCTCTGTTGGCAAGACGTTGCGAATATGCGTTCCCCGGGCGCTCGACGATGGCAAAATGCTCGCAAGATGCGTTCCCCAGCGTCCGACGGTGACAGGACTGCGCCCTAATGCGCTCTTGGCCTGGCTGGCAGTGGCAATATACTCGCGCGGTGCGTTCTCGGGGGCCTTGCCGCGACAAGATTCCGCCGCGGTGCGTTCCCGGGCGCTTGCCGATGGCAAAATGCTCGCGAAATGCGTTCCCGGGCGGCAATCCGTGGCAAGTTTTGCGCTCTATGCATCCCAAAAGCGGTCTCGGACGGGAAAATCGCCAGTTCGCGGCAAGATTCGCGCGCCATGCATCCGAAATGAGCTGGCTTTGGCAGGATATGCGCGCCATGCGTCCGAAAAGCCCCGCAAACCGCCGTCGGAGGATACACCGCGCGAAGATCTTGCCAGGAAGGGGCGCTTTTCGCTGCACAAACCCCTCGAATCACGCACGGCGCGCGAATCTTGCCATCGTTCGGCGCATGAGAGGAAAGGATCAGGCCGAAAATGCCTACGTTTGTCAAAAACTGAGCCCTAAAGACGAAAAAATGAGCCCTAAAGTGCTCACTAGTTTTTAATTGTACGGAAATCTGGTGGGTAAAAGTTAAATTCTGTCCAACAAAAGCATCTAAATGCAGCGGCACCAGAACTGCATTTCGCACATTTGCGACAGTTTATGCCACAAAACATCAGTTTCGTGTTCCGCAGAGTGAAATATGCGACAAAACAGACCTTAAAGCCCATTTCAGGCACCCAGGCGCAGCGCCCAACCCCCTAAAGATTAGCGGTATACTTTGGGTTAAGCGCGCATACGTACGTAAGCAGGAATTTACGATAGGTTACACGCGCGCTTGCAGGGGGAGGTTCGTTCCAAGGAACCAGGCAGCCACAAATCCGTGGGTCTGCCTCATGAAGCGAGGAATCATGATTACGGACTTGAAGGTCAACGAAAAAAACAAGAAAGAGTATTACGAGAAGGGGTACTGGACCGAACGTACCTTAAACGACATCTGGAATACCCAGGTTGCCGCTTTCCCTGATCGCGAATACGTAAGCGACAACCTAGGCGTACGCTACACCTACGCCGAAATCGACGACAAAGCATCGCGCCTGGCAGCTTGGCTCCACGAAGTTGGCGTGAAAAACGGCGACGTGGTTTCCTACCAGATGCCACCTTGGTCAGAATTCTGCATCCTCTACGTTGCCTGCTTGAAAGTTGGCGCGGTAAGCCATCCGCTTCCCGTCACTTTTAACGACGAAGACTTGATCTACTCCATGAATCTGGTGGAAAGCAAGGCATTCATGTGCCCCACCTTCCATCACAAGACCAACTTCGAAGACCAGATTCTTTCCGCAGTCGATCGCATTCCCACGCTTTCCAAAGATGCTATTTGCGTTCACGACAAAACAGTCGAATCGCACGGCACCATCACGTTGAAGCAAATCTGCGAAACGTACGAGCCCTACCGCGAAAACCCTGGCAGCAAATCAGACGATGTGGTCTTGATCCTTTCCACTTCCGGCACCACTGGTCGCCCGAAGGCGGTTCTGATTTCCCATAATGCGCTTATTTTCTCTGAAACCACGTTCAGCCGTGGCCTGCACCTTACGCAGGACGACGTCATGTTCATGCCTGCACCGCTGAACCACGCCACCGGCTTCAACCATGGCCTTATCACGCCGCTGCTTCTGGGTGGTCGCGTTGTTCTGCAGCAAGAATTCCGCGCTCGCGAGGCAATCGAAATCATGAACAACGAAGGCGTAACCTGGTCGATGGGCGCCACTCCGTTCATCTTCGACCTGCTTAACTGCGCCGAGGAAAACGACCTGAAGTTCGAAACGTTGAAGCTCTACATTTGCGGCGGCGCTCCCGTACCGGGCACCATGGTGCAGCGCGCGCACAAGCACGGCCTGAAACTGTGCGAATGCTACGGCTCTACCGAAAGCTGCCCCCACCTGGCAGTTCCCCCCGAGCATTGTCTGGAATGGAATGGCAACTGGTCGGGCGTTGCCTTTGAGGGCATCGAGGTCAAAGTTGTTGACGAACACGGCAACGAAGTGCCTCACGGCACCCAGGGCGAAGAAATTTCCCGCGGACCTCATATGTTCAGCGGCTACCTGAAGAATCCCGAGGCTACCGCAAAAGACCTGAATGACGACGGCTGGTTCTTCTCGGGCGACCTGTGCATTCAGGACGAAGAGGGCCGTGTAAAGATCAACGGCCGCAAGAAGGAAATCCTCATTCGCGGCGGCATCAACATCTCCGCAAACGAAGTGGACAACAACCTGGATGGCTGCCCTGGCGTTGGCGCCCATGCCACCATCGGCCTACCCGATGATCGTTTGGGCGAGCGCATCTGCACCTTCATCGTACAAACCGGCGATGTTACGCCCACGCTCGATTCCATCGCAGAGTACCTTGATTCCATCGGCGTAGCCAAGCGCTTGCGTCCCGAGCACATCGAGTTTATCGATGCTATTCCCATGACGGAATCCGGCAAGGTCAAGCGCCATCAGCTGGCCGACGAGCTTGATCGTCGTCTGAAAGAACGCGCCGAATAATCTGCGCTCAGCTCATAACCTCGAAAAAACGGCCAGCAAACGCTGGCCGTTTTTTGTGCTACGTCGAGGGGAGGGCGCCGCCGACCGTAGAAGTGCGGGCAGCCGCTGTGGAGCAGGATGCGCCATGGGGACATGCGACTGTCATTGGGCGCGCGGCCGCCGAGAAGCGCCAGCAGCGAAAGTTGCTGCGGGCGGGCGGATGCCGCGGGGCAGGACGCGCATACGCACCGCTGCACTGCTCGCTCGCCGCAGCACTGACTCTCATGGGTTTGCGCCACCGGTCACAGAGCGGCTGCTGCCATGATCGAGCACG